>ENA-UZXB01008180-UZXB01008180.1-metagenome-genome-assembly--contig:-Day-2-1m-contig-8180_pt1 | contig 27075 bp, 36 predicted proteins | sample MGYA00260339_ERZ794899 | MGnify/ENA metagenome assembly ERZ794899 | reverse complement strand
ATACCCAAAGACTCCGCAGACGCATCCCAGAAGAACTTAGGCGTTGTGCCTGTGTCCTCGTAGAAGCTGATGTCGCCGTTGTTGGCTATATTTAGTCTGCTTGCATTACCTGTTACTAAATTTGCACTACCTCCTGCATTAGTGCCAAACAGATCCAATCTTTGTTGCCCAGTTCTGTCTGCGTTAAGACGTAACCACCCACCTATATTGCCGTTTAAATAGACGCCGTTAGATGCGCTGTAGTTAGAAAGTGAAGCGTCTGAATTGTATAAACTTGTATTGTGTCCTACAGTAAGCCCATCCATCGTGGCTGTGCCTGAAATGTTGATGCCTGTGTTGGTGGTGGCTAGTTTGGAGCTTCCTGCATAGTACAAAGAAGTTTGCGTATCGCCGTTGAAATTAGCCGCTAGATTTGTAGCGTCGGCATTCCAGATTTGCACATTTGTCCCAGCCAGTAAACGCAACTGGCCTGTCCCTGCGTCTTTAATGTAACTATGGCTACCATCATGATAAATCTGTAGGTCATCAGACGCACCGAACTTAGCCTTGACGTTATCGCCGTGTGACTGGTCTGCTGTGAATGTCTGAGCTACGTCAGTCTTAGCTGTATCAGCATCATAAGCTTGAACTGTCACACCAATATCAGAATCTTGCACAGAGGCAGCCGCAGCATCAGCGTTAGCTTTCATCTGCGTATCGACAGAATCTAAATTAGTGTTTAGCTTTGTACCCCAAGTGTCATCACTTGCCCCGACCTCTGGCTTCGTCAAACTGTAGTTTGTAGTAGTAGTATCAGCCATCGTCGGCCTCCGTTGTTAAATATAGGTCAATTATACTAGATTTGCGCCCAGCTTTCACTGTCAGACGCAATTGCTGACCATACCTGACTATCGACAGGTATATCATTGTATATGTTGCTGTCAGTTTCCACCTCTGCCCAGCTTTGAGAATCAGTGGATACGATAGTATAACTCTGACTATCAGTAGCTATTGGCTCGTACTTATAGCGCAGCACACCATCAAGCGCCAAGCTAATAGCCGTTACAGCTACACCATCAAATATTCTTAATATATCACCACTAGTGCTAACAGTAATGCCAATATTGCCATTAATCCCAGCAATGACATTAACTGTGGCAGCAGCAGACAAATCAACACTAGTCTCGCCATCACCGAAAACAATCCTTGTTGTGCTACCAGTTGTTCCAACGGTTGCTACAGCAGCACCACCGCCCAAGCGTATACCATTAGCATCACCATAGGTAGTAACTGTTATTCCTACAGAACCATCTGCAAAGCTTATCTTTTGCCCATAGCCTGTCAGCCCTACAGCTATACTAGACTGACCCACACCGCCATTAATTAACAAAGAGCTACCAGATGACGATACGACTACACTAGCCGTTGCAGCGATACCTTGTATCAAATCAGAGGCAGCAACAGTGCTTAATGATAAATCGCTAGAAGCCGTTACGTCCTCGTAATTCTCAGAACCATAAGCTGCTACACCATATAAAGCTGCACCGTAACCGTTGGCAGGCATTTTAGGCAACCGTTATATCTAGCTCACCAGCATTAAAGCGCAATGTATCACCACTCGCAACAGCTTTAGACGCAGTTAATGTCCCGTAGCAAAGCATATTACCGCTACTAGACGCATCGTAAATAGCAAAGTGAGTAACAGTACCCCATGATGCCGTGGCTTTGGGGAACTCAACATTACTCGTATTACTGGCTGTATCGCTACTTACAGTAAACGCCATTGCCATGCGAGTGTACGAGCCGCCTGAAACCTCTGTTCCGGAACCAGTATCACTAGGAGCAGATGTGAATAATGCAACATACAGAGTGCTAGGAGCCGTATAAGCAGAGCCGCCAAACACATGCTCTGCAATCTTGTTTTCTAAATAATTCGTAGCCTGAGACATAAGTAGCCCTTAATAAGATTTGATCGTCAAACGCAAGCCACTACCGCTTGCTTGTGATTGTTTGCTGGCATCGTTGAGGCGCTTAACAGCAGCTCCGTATAATGCAGCCCAAGTTTGTGTACGCTCATCTTCTTGTAAAAATGGCGCAGTGTGGATAAGCGAACCATACAAGTAAACATCGGGAAAGTTAGTTAAAACCCAGTTAGTCACACTGTCACTAAGCGGTGTTATCGTTCCGTAGTAGGTAATATCCGCACTATATGTAGCATCAGGTGATGGATAAACCTCTAGCTGTCCAGCGGTGTGAGTGTAATAAGCAGGCGCACCTGTCGCATCATCACTACCCGCCCTCATGCTTTGCATTTCCCTGCGCGTAATATAACGGATATCCTTAGTTCCATCAGCGTTCAAATGCAAGCGGATAGTCTCAGCCCAATCACTAGGCAGCCCAATAAATTGGCTATCAATTGATGTTTCTGCTCGCTTTTCCATGCGCCAATGCCGTAAGTCAGATTGCATTTGAGATTCTGCCAAACGGATAAATGCAGGGATTTCTGACACCAAATCGTCGCGGTTAAGCGTAGTAGCAATAGCCGCCTGTAAGCCTGTATAAGTCGTTAAGTCCATAGTGTTACCTTTAAGTTATGGGCCTATTATAGCACCTATGGCGCAATATCCGTAGCAGATAAGAAAGAGCGCAATAAATCAGGGTCATCACCGTATGCCATAGCTAGTAATGAGGTAGGAATGTTTTCAAACGGCTTACCTATAGGCGTGTCAATTTGGCTTAATAAACCAGCTAATGCTTGAAGCTTTGGGTGATTAGCAGCTTGAATAGAACCAACATCACGTATATCAGTAGCAGCTATTTCAGCAGCACGTACATCATCTGGAGCTAGTGCGGTTAACCCTAGTAGGCCAGTAGTGCCGCCCATGATAGGGCTTGAGTAAAGCAAATCACTATCACCCATTAAGCCCTTGATAGCGCCCTTGTTGTTCTTTGATGCCAGTATTGTATCTGTAACTGATAACGGCTTTCCAACCTTACCATCAGCTAAATCCTGACCTTCAAGGAGCGCTGAAAACTTCTGGGCTGGCACGTTTTCACTACTATAGCCAGATACATCACGTATCATCACAGGAGCAGAATCAATACCTTGTTCATGCATAGCCGCCATCCTATGACGGCCCTCATGCCCCACTATTTTACCATCTTCCACGTTAATAAATGGTATCTGATCTTCATTACGGAGCTTTTCTACATCAAGCAAGCCAGCCTCTTTCTTGATCTGCGAGTAGTCTGGGTGAGTAGCTTCAACAAACTCCTTTGGGTTAACGTGACCTACACGGCCCTTGGCAACATCACCCCGAACATGGGACATATCCCTAATAGCTCGACTTATGCGCTCATCAGTCCACCCAGCCTTTTTTGCCTGCTTTACAGTATCGCCAGCAAAGTCACCAAGAATGTCACCAAGAATACCGCCCACTACCCCTGCCTCTGACTCATCAGACTGAGCTAAAGCACCTAAGCCTAGTAGGCCAGCACCTATAGTTGGAGTTAAGGCTGACTTCATCATCCCTGCTTCACCCCTCTTGCTAGGGTCTAGCTTTGCAAACTTAGATCGGATATTGCCCTCATCAAACACAGCTACATGAGTAGCGGGCTTGTCATAATGACCAATAGCGTCATCTAGATTTAAGAATTTAACCCCTTTCTTTCCATCAGCCTTTGCAGCGTCCAACGTATCACTGACATACTTAGATACTCCCTGATCACTAAAGGACTGGCCCTTCATATCAACAACCACTAGGCTGTCATCTTTCGGTAAGTACGCTGGAATGATGTTCTGACCCCTAAGTCTGGATTGGGGATTGCTCATGAACTGACCCTCTAAATCCTCTGCCTCTACTATCTTTTGGTCATACAAGTCCCAATTGCCAGAGCGTTCAGCTTCATCAGCCTCTTTAAGTAATTTTGTGACACGGTTTGTGGTGGCGCTATGGTCAGCATAACTTCTGGCTGTATATTCAGGGTCATCACTGAACCAGAAAGCTTTCTCGGCTGAGCTTGCCTCTGTCCCAGTGCCACGCATACCTTTAGAAAACTCTTGGATATTAGAAGCTGTGCCGTGATAATATTCACTTTCACCTAACCCTGATGCGGAAAGCAAGCCCCCCTTATCATCCATCTGGATAACAGTATCAGTGTCAAACGCCTGAACTATATCGCCCTTCTTGGTAGGCCTTGAGTAAGCACCATAGCCAGCAGATTTAAAAATACTCTGCACATCCTGCTCTGAGGCTTGCTCAATAAGTCGCCTATAAGCATCGCGGGAGCTTTCATCGGCAAGAGGAACCAAACCAGCTTTCTTGATCTCTTTGTTTAGCACTCCATCAGGAGATTCGTCAGCTATCTTGCCTCTAACCTTAAAAGGGATTGTGCGCTTACCATATTTACCTGTAGCTTCCGCAGACTCATGCCCAAAAATACCAGCTCCGCGATACGCATCACTAGGCTTTATCTGATCAAAATCGGCATCAGTAGAATGATAAAAAAACCTATCATCAACTACGTCAAGCAAGCCTTTTGCTGCTCCACCAATTTTATTAACGCCCTTGCCAAGCAACCCCATAACATAAACCCATAATCAAATGTAGCCCAATTATACCACACCTTTTAGGTTTCGCTTAATCGGCCCTTTGTGCTTCTTCTTACGCTTTCCTAGCTCTCCAGCAGTAAATGCTTGTGCCATTTGCCGCAGCGCATCAGCAGCCTCAGAATGCCCTTCACTCTTATCTGGAATATGTGTCCAACGATGCTCACTATTTGACCACTTTCTACGGTATGACTTTAGATGGTCTAAGCCAGCACCACAACGACTATCATCAATCCAGATGTACGGGAACATATCAGCCGTTTGCTGAATGCCCCAGCTTATCTCTGATATACGAGGCACTACACGCCATGTGGCGCTTGGCATTAATTCTTTTAGCATTTGACGTGGTGATTTATTATCTTTCTGGCCTTGCCGCTTATGATCAGCATCGTGTGGTAAGTACATACTCTCGTAAATAAGATCAAGCGACTTCAACCATTTAACAGCATGAGCGTATGGCTCACCCCACGCTTCATAAAAGTGTATACAACGAAACTCTAGCCCGATCTGCTGAACCACCCAAATAGCCGTACCGTCTGAATTGCCTATGTCCCAAAAAGTCACGCATGGATGTGTAGAAACAATTGGTAAGCGCCCAATCTGACCATTGGTGTAAGCCTTGTTGATTTCTCGCAGCCAGAAAGCACCTTCTGGGAATTCTAAAAAGTCACCCTCCCATACATGCCCGTAGATATCAGGCCTGCGCTCTAAGTCATCACTGCGCTCCTGATCTAGCACGTTAGGAAACCACGGATTATCCTGCCAGTTAACTTTAACTATTTTACTATTCTCTGGAGCTTCTATCCGAAAGCGTTGATGAGTAGCTGAGTCCTTCTTCTCAGGGTTCCATGTTACCCATATCTCAGAACCTTCTTCACGCACTGTAGGGATTAGTTTTCGCCATGCGGCCTCACTAACTCCCTCTGCCTCATCTACCCAGCATAAGAGCAATTTAGCCTTAGATTTAATACTATCAAGGTTGTGACGTAGGCCAGAGAACACGTATTTAATTAGACCATCTTTAGACCTAATAAAACGCTCGCCTATCTCGTAGTAATCATCCAGCCACGGTACAGACCGAATGGCAGACTTGACTTCTTCTAGTGAGGACTCATCCAAGGAATTCATGAACTCACGACCGCATAGTATTTGACCGCCAATCCCAGACTTACCGTAACGATACCCCTCGACAGCGGTCATCAGAGCAAACGAGCGCGTCTTTCCGCTACCTCGCCCACCCCATGCTCCACGATAACGGGCTTCACCTTGGAATACTGGTACTAGCTTTGGCGGTAGATCAATTTTTGCTGTAGTCATCAGCTTCGGCTTCGTAGGCTACAAGCTCTATCTTAGTAGGCGCTACTGGCGACATACTACCATCAGTAGATATGTTATTAATCTCAGTCTTTTCACTCAGCCCATGATTATGCAAGACTAAGCCACTTATCTTAGCGTTATAATCACCTGTTATGCCGCCATCAAGTGCTTTGACAAACTGGGTATATTTAATTTTCCGTAACGTACCCGAAAACTCATCATGTTCAACCCCCCATTTATCAACGGTTGACAATGCAACATCTAAATGCAAAGCCAATCCCTGATAACTTGGAATAGCTGTAGAGTACGTTAATAGATATTCATTAGCTTTTGCTAACATATCATCATTGTATTTAGTTGGTCTAGCCATTGAAGTCTCCGCGTTGGGGTGGACTAGTAAATATTAATCATTGTTATATTATAACATAAATTATACAATTTACACTTTATGGTACATATTATAGTATATAGTGTACACTTTATGGTACATTATTCTGTCAAAGCTGCCCAAGAAACTGGGAACAATGGTTCGACAATCTCGGAAACATGTTGAGAAAGCTCCTGAATTTCGACCTATGCATAACATCTGTACGCTGGTTAAACATATGGGCGAAATCAAAGGATACCCTTGCTGCATTTACTACTGTTAGATCACTGCCCATGTGGTCAATGTATTCTGCTTTAATATCTGCCATGTTTTTTCCTAACTAGCCATTAGTTGTTCAATGCCCTGAACTCGGTTTACCGCCAGCTTGTACGCTTTATAGTCTTGCAACGACAATGGTACACCCTGCTCCTGCTGCGCTTCGTACATACCCACAACCATACGGGATTGCACCAGCTCTCGCTTATGCCTGCTAGTAAACTTTTTTTGTTCATAGGTATCATCGCGCTTCACAATACCGAGACTTTCCAATTCTCGCATTATCTCAGTAAATTCACAGCCTTGGCGGCAATGATAAAGCACTGGCTTATATCTACCTTCTTTCAAATGAAAACGATCATTACCACCACACACAGGGCATGGGCCTTTGTACTCCCGACCCATACGCTTTAGACCCAATTGCTCTGCTTGCCATTCGATATTATTATTCATTATGCTGCTCTCCTTTTACTGTTTTTAATATTCTGACTAGTGATAAACTTCTTAGTTTCGTCACTGATACCGCTATTAATTGAGTGTGGCTTTATCTTATTAGGCCAGACTGAATATCTTTCTTTATATTTGTGTGATGCCCATCCATACCTATACCCCTTAATCGATGCGTATGCCATTAGCTCTGACAAGAATTGTGCTTTATGCTCTGGCGTATCTGTGCGATTGCGCTTGGCACTAGCTTTTAGCTCCACTAGGATTTCGTCAGTAGTATCTAGCTGCTCTTTAATGGGTATCTCATAACCACAAGCACAACGAATACCAACAAATTGCTGATAACATTGTGGACACTCTTTTACTTTTGGCTCTTTCTTTTCCTTGATTTGATTTTTCTCGTTAAATCGTTGCTTACCATCGTCAAGATGATCTGGGATTATATCTTCTACTGGACCATGACGCTGAAAATTACCAGCATGATCTAGCAGCACAGAATGAGTTTTGCCATCAGCTATGCGCTGTATGCGTCCCCAGCGTTGGGCGAGTACAATTGTAGATTTGGTTGGAAATGCGTCTATTAAGCATTGCACCTTTGGCGCGTCATAACCAGTGTTCAGTAAACGCGAACACGACAAGATCATAAAGTCACCGCGATCATGGGCATCAAATAACACCTGTCGTTCATCTTCTGCCATATAGCCATCTATGTGTTCTGCTGTAATCCCAGCCGCATTGAACTGGCGCACTAGCTCCTTAGAGTGCCGAATGGATGGCGTAAAGGCGATTGTCTGCATACCCTGCGCATGATGCAACCAGTTCTTAATAATGTCACCAGTTAGCTGCTCGTCGTTCTCAGTAGCCGTTGCTAGACTCTTGGGGTCATAATCACTACCACCCGTTGATAAAGCGCGTTTTTTAACACCATCTAAGTTGGCTTTAGCGCCCCCGTAGTATTTGATCGGACATAGGTAGCCCTGATCTAAAAGCTGGCGTGGGGTGATAGGTAAAATTAAATCATCGTAATACTTACCCAGACCTTTGCTGTAAGGCGTGGCAGATAAGCCAATAAAAGGAATATTATTGTACTTCTTCATAATCTCTATAAGAGACTTATAGTTTGTATGGCACTCATCAACAATAGCTATATCAAAATCAGGCAATTTATCTCTACGTGCCAAAGTGTGAATAGACGCAACCTGTATAGGAGCATGGTACTTTTTTAATTCGTGATTGCCTTGGATAACACCAATGTCTAATCCGTGATTAGTAAATGACTCAATTGATTGTTGTACCAACTTGATACGGTCACAGATAAAAATACCGCGCTTACCTTTTTTAGCTGCTTCTGCCAAAATGTAAGCTGCTGTGATTGTTTTGCCGAATGAGCAAGGAGCTGCTAGTAGTGGGCGCTTATTGCCGCTTCTTAATGAATCGCGCAGTTCCCGTATGGCTAGCTCTTGATGTGGTCTTAATTCCATTTTCTGTCACCTTTTCAGGGGTTTTTATTTATAAGCTGCGATCTAATATTAACAGCTATATTTAACTGTGTAAACAGCTTTATTTAACTTAGTAAACAAAAGCAACTAACCAACAGTGTTAACTGTTATCGCCAAGCAGCTTAAGCGAATCGGTTTGTTTCGGGTAATACTCACCCTAGCTACGCAAGTAACTAAAGCAGTATTACCCAATTCGCCAGTGCAGAATCGCTCACGGAATATTCGGGGCAAGCTAAAAATAAGTCTGCTTGCTGGTATGGTTACGGCCTTATTGCCGCCCAGTGCGCCCATACCCGAATGTCAATGCGTATCCCTCAAGGCATGAAGCCAATGTAAAGTCGCGTGACAGACTACTCATAGCGCTAAAGACAAGACTTGCTGGAACCCTAGTTTATACAGTAGGAGACTTCAAAAAGAATGACCACCTGTTGCTTGCCTATCGGGTGAAACAGAAGCCCAACGATGCCAGCAAGAGAATAAGGAATTGTGTTATGTTATAACATTTGTTAAACTAGTACCTGAGTCGGCTAGTCGAATCTTCCTGTTTCCCTTGTCGGCTGTGATGGGATTGCACTCCCTCACCCGACTCAATCTATTCTATAGCCCCTGCCTGTGTTTTGCAAGCAGGGGTTTTCTTTTTATAGTCTTTTTTTTCCTCCAGTTCTGTTTGTACTGACTTTTTCTTACCGCCAAAGATACGCTCATAACCCTCGTCATAAGCCCTATTTTGCGCCCTAGAGCGCAGCGCATCGCCCGTTATGTCGTTGCTAGACATAAAGCACCTCCACTATCAAGCCAGCCCATAAACAAACCCCTGTAAGCGTATAAAAAAAGTTTTCCATTTTATTTCACCGCCATTTTAGCAAAGGCTTCTGCTCCATCGTTAGAAAATTGCACTCGCTTAACTACAGCTAGCTCAATCATAATCTCACCCCAGCGCTGCAAAGGTATGTCGCTTTTTTTATTCCACCAATCATCATCTAAGTCAAACGCATATGCGCACCCTAGCAGAACATGGCCTAAACTGTTGCTGTTTTTAAAAAGAAAGCGTAGCTCAGTCATAACTGCTATTTTTAACGCCATTGCGCTAACAATAGGTGCAGTTGATTTAACGCGCTTTTTCATCGTTTCAACTTCGCACGTAGTATCATAGACTTGGCGGCTAATGTCTCTTTTTGCGTCATTTACCCAACGAGCAAGACCATTTAACTGCTCTGGCTCATCTATTAATTTTTCAATCCATACATTAAAGCATCGACGCACATATACCCGAACCCATCTTTTTGCTTCGTTAGTAATCATAATTCAAATACCTTTGTTGATGGCGATAGCCCTAGTTTAACTGCATCTTTTGTAATAACTGGCGCTATATAAACGCGCTCTAGCCACCAATCATACATTTGCTCTGCCGTTTGCAGGCAATTAGTCTTAAAAGTAAAATTCATATGGCTTACCTCACCATAAACCATGTAGTTTTTTTTATAAACATAAAGTACAACTTTACCTAGCGTGGATTCGTACCGCTTATTCATCATAATCTCCTATTCGGCTGGCTGCTGACGCTAAAAAATACTCATAAAAATTTTCTTCCCATTTGGAAATGACATAATCGGTAATGGCCTCTCGCAATTGCTGACTCGCCATATCTTTATCTTTGGCACTGAAAGTGGCTGCGACCATTGCATAAATAACACCTGCATTTTCCTCGTCCATTTCTTGTATGACTTCATCAAGATAAACTGAATTGACCTTATCAAAATGGTAAATCCCGTCATTAAGTAAGTCATCAACCGCTAAGTCAATTTCCGACAAAACAATTTCATCTTCATCTGCCCGTAAGTCTATAATAGCCTGCTCGGCTGCTTTAAAGTTATACATAATATTTCTCCGTAGTTTTGTATTAATGCAAGCAAATAATACCGCATAAAAAAATAAATAACAACCCTTGCGTTAATAAATAATTATGTTTATAATAAGGCCTATAAATCAAGCAGGAGAAAAAAATGAACCAATCCGAAACAATAAAAGAACTAGCAAGCGCACTAGCGCTAGCACAGGCTGAAATGGGTGGTGCTGTAAAAGATAGTGCTAACCCATTCTTTAAGTCTAGCTATGCTGACCTAACCAGCGTAATCAAGGTACTCAAGGAACCATTCGCAAAGCATGGCCTATCTTATGTACAAATGCCTGTCACCTCTGCTGGTGGTCAGGGTGTTGGGGTGTCCACTATGCTTATGCACAAGTCTGGCGAATGGGTGCAGCAAGAGTATCTGCTACCAATGGACAAAGTTACTCCACAAGGCGCTGGCTCTGCTATTACATATGCTAGGCGTTATGCTTTACAAGCTATGGCTGGCATACCAGCGGTAGATGATGACGCAGAGGCAGCTATGCTACGCAATGAGCCAACATTGCCTGACGGTGTATCTATAGCGCCACCAAAACGAGCGCGTAAAGCTCTTGTGCAAAAATTGTTGGTACTAATTAGCACCAGCCAATCAAGCGGTGAAACTAGCGAATTAAAAGAAGCGCTAAATGAGCTTCGTTTGTTTGAAAAAGAAGCGGTTTGGAGTCAGTTGACTACCAGCCAAAAAACATTTATTCGTGAAATTAGAGGAATGTAATAAAATGACTTATGACAACAACAATACAGGTGCGCTTTTTAAGAACGACAAAAAGCAAACTGATCGTCATCCCGACTACACTGGCAGTTGTGAAGTCAACGGTCAAGAAATGTGGATGTCAGCTTGGATTAAAACGAGCCAAAGTGGCAAAAAATTTATGTCATTTGCGTTCAATTTAAAAGAACAGCGTCAAGAGCCAGCACCACAAGCTGCGCCAGACAAACTTGAATGTGATGACATACCTTTTTAGTAAGCAAAAAAAAGCCCCATCAAAAGGTGGGGCAAAACCAACTAGGAGTATATCCTAGTTATTATAACACAGGATTTGAAAAATGGTTAATACAGGTAAAGCTTTGCGGATTGCGATGGCAGCAAACAACTTAAAAAATATAGATTTGGCGACAAAGATGAAGGTAAGTCCAGTTCAGGTGTCGTACTGGCGTAGCCGTGACTCAATCAGTATGTCAACAATTATACGACTTGCTGAAATATTCCATATGAAAGCTAGTGAGTTTATTGCGTTGGGCGAGTAGATGTTTGAAACTGATGAAGAAGCGCTAGCTTTTGTAGCTGGTACAATTATTTTCTGCGTTGTCATGTGGAGTTTGTATGTCTAATTATAGTACCAAAATAAATACAGAAACACTTGAACAATTAATCCCACAAGTGAATAAGTTTATACGTGGCGGTGTGAGTGAGTACGGAACTATTGTGTTAACACTGGGAAAAGTGACACGCTCAACAGCCCAGAATGCGCTATGGCATGCGCAGATAAGCGAGATAGCTAAACAGGTTAAATTCAACGGCGCAGAGTTGACAGCAGAAGGTGCAAAAGAATACCTAGTATTGGTTTTCGCATTTGAGTTAGAGCGTGATCAGCGCCCACTAAAGCAGGGTATCAAATACATACCATCTGGCAAGACAGAATCAGGCTGGATGCCGATACCGCCAAAGACTAGCCAGTTTGATATCAATGAAGGTAGCGAGTTTATCGAATGGTTGTTTGCCTATGGCGCTGAACGCCATGTACGGTTTAATGATGATGTTGCTAGGCAGTATGACGATTATATGGCTATGCAGTAATGGCTAATAGCAAGCGTAAATGTAGGCACTGCAAAACTTATGCTTTAGTCGAGCATGGTAAGCTGGTGCCTCTGGGCTTCTTCTGCGGCATAGATTGTATGTCAGAATACGGTCTTAATCGCGTCAGAAAAGCCCGTAGACAGTCGAACAAGAAAGAGTTACGCGAGTATAGGGAGCGCGTTAAAAGTGCAGCACAGTGGAAAAGAGAAGCGCAGGCAGCGTTTAACTCTTACATTCGATACCGAGACCGCCATTTACCATGTATTAGCTGTGGCTCGCTGCCAGAGCAAAAGCTAGGTGGCGCTGTTGATGCAGGCCATTACAGAAGTCGTGGCTCTGCTTCTCACCTTGCTTTTCACCAGCATAACTGCCACAGCCAATGTGTGCGCTGCAACCGCTATTTATCTGGCAATATAGTCGAGTACCGTAAATCACTCATAACCCGCATAGGCATAGCCAAAGTCGAGGCGCTAGAAACTAATAACGAGGCGCGACGATTTGACATTGACTATTATAGACGGGTTAAAGCTATATTCAGTCGAAAGCTAAAACTAAAGAAAAGATTAAATAATTAAAATAAACTGTTGACAGGGTTAAAGTGTTTCGTGTATTGTTGATTTGTGAGTTAAATTCTTGAAGGAAACAGAAATGAAAAAATTTACTCCTGAATATTTTATTGGTGTTGGCGAGACTAACGCCTACTATACGCTACGAGTAACAGCCCAGCTTCATATACCAAGTGATGGGCCAGACGGTAACTCTGTTATTAACGGTGTTTATCAGGGCACCATCCTTGAAACTGACTATTATGTTCGTAATCTATCTCAAGACGCTAACGAGGCGTATACCAAGGCTGTTAAAATTTGCAATAACCTTGGCAGAAAACTACGCACAAATGGCCCAGAGCATATCGCTGATGAAATGCGCGAGATTAAGAAGCGCACAGCCGCTGAAATGGAGGCTGCACGAATTAAAGCTGATGCTTTAGCCGCAGAGCGTCATGAAGCTATGATGAGCGAACAGGCACGTAAGCAAGCTGCAATGCTTTGCTCTTTAGAAAATGGCATTGTATCTTTTGGTAAATATAAGGATAACACTGTTGATGAGCTGCCTCAGTCGTACATTCAATGGCTTGGTGAAGCTAGTGACTTTGACAGTTTTATGAGTTGTGTTCGTGACATTATTTTAGCAAAGCGTGACTACATTAGCTTACCCACACCTAAAAAGGATTTATACATTGGCGAGCCTAAGAAGCGCGACACCTATAGCGTTCAAATCATTAAGGCTATTGGCTACGATGGCTACTACGGCTACCAGCGCATTTACCAGATGGTAGATTTAGCCACTAAGGCGCTACTGGTGTCGTTTACTGGTAGTTTTCTCGGTGAAGTTGGTGACGTTATGACTATTAAGGCTACAGTAAAAGGCCATGACGAATATAAGGGGCAGGCCCAAACAGTTGTTCAGCGCATAGCGGTTCAAGAAGCAGCATAACAAATAGGGGCTTCGGCCCCACCGCCCAAGCGGAACTTGGATAGGAGAAGATCATGATTTACTATAACACAGAGACCGATGAGGCTAAAATTTTATCAGAATGGCTAGAGCTGCTTGGCTCAGAAATCTACACACTTGTATCTGATGGCGTATTGGTGTGTATTGGTGTGTGTGCATAAATGTGTGATATTATAACTTTTAGGACTCCATAAGCCAAAAAGGATATGACACATGGCAAGACGTAAAGCGAAAAACGTATTCAATGATAACAATCTTGACTTGCAATCTGTATCGCCACTTACTGACAACCAAGCTACTTTTTTTCAAAATTATCAAAGCAGCAAAAGCCAATTACTGCTTGGATACTCTGGCACAGGCAAGACTTTTATGGCTTTTTACAAGGCTTTCAACGAGATAATGGCAGGCTCAGATTATAGGCGCGTAGTTATAGTCAGAAGTGCTGTCCCGACAAGAGACATAGGGTTCTTAAAGGGTACCGAGGCTGAAAAGGGTGCGGTATATGAACTGCCATATAAAAAAGTATGTGGCGAGCTTTTTAAGCGCGATGATGCGTATGAGATTTTGACCAAGCATGGCGGGGTTGAATTTATGCTTACATCTTTTATACGAGGACTGACACTAGATAATGCTATAATTATCGTAGATGAGTTCCAGAATATGACCGCGCATGAGGCAGACTCGGTGCTTACGCGAGCTGGTTACAATTCTAAAATTATATTTTGCGGAGACATACTGCAACGTGATTTTACTAAACCATCAGAAAAAAACATAGAAAGTTTTTTACAGGTGATACAGGGTATGCCGACACGATTTGATTTTAACTATTTTACTGAAAATGATATAGTCAGATCAGGCATTGTGGGTGACTATATTAAAGCAAAACACAAGCGTTTTCCAAAGGGGTTCTAATGAATTTTCTATCAATTTTTTCTGAAATTGTTTGGATTGCCGCTGGCTTGGCCGTTTTTGCTAGCGTAGTGCTTTTTGTATTAGCTCCGGTTTACTCTGCTTGGTCAGAGTTACGCAGCAATATAAACACTGAGTCAGAGCTTTATGATGTAGTAGTAAAAGCACTAGATGAATTTGAAGAAACCGGAAAAGCGGTTACAATTATTATTGGCGATGAAACCGCCCACGATGAAGTAAAGAAGATTATGGAGGACTCAGAATGAGCGTCAAGTTGCGAGAAATGATTAAGCGTCATGAAGGAGTGAGGCGCTTTGTATACCGATGCAGCGCTGGGGCATTGACTATTGGAGTGGGGCGCAACATCGACCCAAACAAGGGCGGTATTGGGCTTTCAGATTCAGAAGTTGATATGATTCTAACCAATGACATTGCGCGCGTTTACATGGAGCTTGAGTCTAATTTAGATTTTTTCCACGATTTAGACGAGGCGCGACAAGACGTTATGATTGATATGTGCTTCAATTTGGGTTTGCCACGCTTCTTAGAATTTCGCAAAATGCTAGCAGCCGTAGAGCTTGGTGACTACGAGCGAGCAAGTGCTGAAATGCTTGACTCAAGGTGGGCCGATATGGTCAAAGGCCGAGCCATAACTTTAAGTTTAATTATGAAAAAAGGAGAATACTAATGGGTTTTTTTAGTTTCTTTAACAAAGACATTGCAGAGCCAGTTGAGGCTGTTGGCAACGTCATAGACAAGCTGTTTACATCAGATGAAGAACGAGTACAGGCTGAAATAATTAAACGCAAACTAGAAATGAAGCCAGCGTTAGTGCAGGCTGAGATAACTAAAGTACAAGTATCTCACAGGTCAATGTTTGTGGCAGGCGCTCGACCTTTTTTGATGTGGGTTTGCGGTAGTGGGCTTGCTTTTGCGTTTATTATCAATCCAGTGCTTGAGTGGTTAATGCCAGAAGTAGGTAAGCCAACTTTACCGCTTGATGCTATGATGGAATTGGTGCTGGCAATGCTCGGTTTAGCTGGAATGCGAACCGTCGAAAAGCTCAAGGGCGTTGCTAAATGAGCGACTTAATAAACCCAGATCATTACAAAGCTCATGGTAGTGGAATCGAATGTATCCAGATAACAGAACACATGTGCTTTAATCTTGGTAATTCGATAAAATATATCTGGCGAGCAGATTTGAAGCATACAGATGGCGGCATCCAAGATTTAAAGAAAGCTTTATGGTACATCAACCGCGAGCTAGGTAAACGACAAAACCAATAATTGAACTAATTGCAAGTCGGATTACCCATTCGTTCATGCCAGTTTTACTAGTGTTGGTGACTACGCGCTTATTAATATCGTCAATTTCACTGGAATGCTTGTTTAATCGTGAGTCGTGGTGGTCTAGCCTCTGCGACACAGCAACGTGCTTTTCTTCTATACGGGCCAGCGCTGTCACTACCTCTGCCATAGAGTCAACCTTTTCAACTATTCGGTCAAGGTTTTTTTCTATTCGATCTAATCGGTGTTCGCTCATCTGCAAGTCCATTTATAAAGCGTAAATTGATACAACATTATAACATTTCTTTTATCTGCTTTATACCAACTTTATGTCGCATATGTTCACCGTATCGCTTATGCAGAGTGACACAAGTCATGGAACGCTCACTACCAAACCCATTGTCATCGTGCCAAGAATCTGTAGCAGCCAGAACATTCCAGCTTTCAAACTGAATGCCGCCAATTTCGTGCGCGGTCTTGTGGTGGATATGCCCCATCCAGCCAAACCGATGCTCACTATTTCCCCACTCTTTAGCCATATCGCGCGTAATCATTTCGTACATGCGCTGGGGCTTCATTTTGTCGCCATGATGAGCGCAAATAAAATTAGACCCAAAAGAAAAATTAACTAGCTTTCGGACATTATCGACAATTTCTACGCGTAATTCATCTTCATAATACGCTTTAAGCAGAATGTTCAACATTAGGCTAGAGTCGCGGTCATGGTTGCCTCGCGCATTCATTATTACTACTTTAGTATGATGGAGAAGCATCATATCTATAATGCCACGTAGCAATCTAGCAGCAGCTTCAAACGAGTCAGAAAAATAGCCATCAACTTCTAATAAATTGCCTGATTGAGTTGTATTTGTGGAGTCGTTAGCGTGTAAGAAATCGCCTAAATTGCAAAGCATGCCAGTTCCAGTGTTTCCACCAGCTTGCAATAATTTACCCATTGCAGCGATTAGCGTATTTTCTGCCAGCTCTATGCTCCAATCATCGCTAGTTCTATTCTTACTGGATAGCATACCTAGATGATGATCGCCAATAACATAGCATGACATTAAATCATTGGATGGTAATTCTGGGGCTTTTACATGTGGCGTATACTTAGGCAAATCTTGTGATAACCCTTCAACAAAAGAAAGCATAGCCTGCTGCGTTTCATCTGCCTTTAGGTTGGTCTTAACCCATTGCTGCTTCACCTGACCGTTATCACCATAAAGCGTTGATACGCCTTTAACTATGTGAGAATTTGGAGCTGTATGCAACATATCATGATCTGGAGCATACCCCTGCCGCCCTGCCTTGTCGCGTACAGCCCTCAAGTGCCGTTGCACATTCCGAACATTAATCCCAAGCGCTTTTGCAGCCTTTGCTTGCGTTCCATGATCAATTAATGCCTGTAATGTTTTTAACTGGCGCTCATTCGCCCACTTTTTCAGCGTTTCATGATCTGTCATGATAAACCCCTGTCCTTTTTAATATTTGCCTTTCCATACTCGCAACTTATCAAAGTCGCCTGACAACATCTTCTTCTTTATAACATCGCCTCGCGCTGGGTCATCCCAAGAAACGCCAGCCTCTTTTAACCAAATGCCAATCAAGTCAGCATCAATACTGCCAATCAGAACAGATTCGCCCATGCGATCAGCACCAGCATCACGCATCATCTTGTTACGAGCGATCATTTCGCTCCAATCATGATGCTTTTTATGAATGATCTTATCACCTTCCGTGATAAATTCTTCGCCAATTTTAGCCATTTTTTACGGCCTTCTTTTTCCTGACAGTTTTAGGAATGGTTTTAATGCGATGAGAACCGTAGCCCTCGTCCATTTTATTGATCAAATCAACGATGCTTTTATCAACCTCAACCACTTCGCCTTTAAACCGCTTAGTATCAAGAACTATGTCGTGGCATAATACCTCAACCTTTACTTTTACCATGATGCCTCCAGAAACAAAAAAAGGGCCATATAGACCCTTTTATTATAACGATTTAAACAAACTAATCAATTAAGATGTAGTGTTGTCGAATACGCCACCTTGTGCGGCTTCGTTGCGTACAACTAAGGTACACTCAGAAACAACTTGACGCTTTTCGCTATCGCCTGTCTTAGCCAAGGCTTCATTCTTCATCTTACGCAGTTCAGCTACAGCTAACTTATCCTTTTCGACGATGAATACATCACGGCTACGGTTCTCACGCGCTGGAACAAACTCTACAGAACCCCAAGGAGTCATATAGACATTTAGCAAGTTAGCTACCTTACCGTCAGCAGCGCCAATAGTAGAGCGCTGGTTGTTGTTACCAGCAAAGCCTAGAGCCTTGTCCATTTGGAAAGCTGACAGAATAACCATATCTGGGGAACCGCCACTAGACCAGATTGACTGCATAACAGTGTCAAAACGGGCTTGGGTGAATGCAGTTTGTGTACCATCTGTACGGGCGTTAGAGCCAGTACCGTTAGCATCAGAACCGCCAGAACCAGCAGATGTGTTAGACGTTAAATAAGCAGGCAAGCCAGCCAATTCACGTGCAGTGGTAGCATTACCAGCTACGCGAGCATTGTTGTCCATTAAAGCCTTTTCAATGTCTAGCTTTTGCTCTTTACCAACCTTAACAACCTGATAGGCCATTTCTTTACCACGGCCTGCTTTGCTAAGACCAGCGTCAGTGCCAGCGGTCACAACAGCATTTTTAAAGATTTGGGTATAGTTACCCAAACGAGTAGTAGCTGTACGCGCTTCGGCAGCAGTATCATCACCCTCAATGTGGGCGTTAGCAGCAGAGCTACGCAGAGCGTCAGTTTGCCACTCATGGTAAGTGTTAGACGCGCTAACTTTACCAATAGATGACAGTAATGGGGTTTCTTCGGGAGACACATCATAGATAATGTCGCTCAAATCTTCGCGGATACCATTGGCATCATACGAATCAAAAGTATTCGTAGGCTGAGTCATAATATTTTACCTTTTAATCTAAATTAACCATTAAATAACATTTCGGCTGCATCTTTCATGCTGCCTGACTTTTTCAGTTTGGCACGTTGCTGTCTAGCTTGGCTTGCAGCAGTATTTGTAGGCTTTTTAGCACCAGCTTTAATCAGGGGTTTGGCTTTCTTAACCTTGGCATCAACCTTGGTTTTGCCAGCCATTATCTGATCATAAAGCATTGCCTTGTGTAGAGTATTGATAGCTCTTGAGTCAGAAACTTGACCAATTTCTTCTGGCGAATAGCCAACCTTAGAACCGAATTGCACAAGATCACTTTTGAGTTTGGTTGCCTTATCAGCGTCACTAAAATCAGGGATAACCTTTGCTAACTCTACCATTTGCTCTTGCAAGTAGGCTTTTTGAGCCTGTGTTTGCGCCCGCTTCATGGCATTGCCCTGCTTGGCAATTTGCTGCCTCTGTGACTGAAACTTGCCCATGTTCTCTTGAAACTTGGCTTGGGCTTCTATATACCCTAAAGGGTCATCTTGAGCCATAGCCGCAGAAGGTGGAACAGGCTGTTTAACTAAGCCATCAGTGTTTAACTGCTGCATCAAGCTACCTAATTGCTGCTGTTGTTGCTGCAATTGGTTAAAAGCGGTTTCAGCCTGTTTACGGGCCTCCGCTGCTTGCTTCATGCCTTTTTGAATATAAGCCTGTCCAGAATAGTCTCGCTTTAGATCGTCAAGGGTTACTTCAACTTGTTCACCATCTACTTTGATAGTGAAGGTGTCAGGCCCAGCTTGATCGGCTTCCTGTTCTTCTTCTGCTTCATATTCATCCTCGCCAGAATCATCTTCTAGCTCGGCTTCTTCACCACTATCGTCATCGACAGGGGCTTCTTCTGCCTCAGTTTCGTTCAACTCAGGCTCTACAGCCTCAGCTACTACTTCCTCGGCTACTGGCTCACTAGGAGCTAATAGCGCATCTACAGCGCCTTGTACGCTTTGGTCAGTCGTATTATTCACGGTGCTTACCTTTTACGTTTGTCTTTGATCGCCTCGTCAGTTATTACGCTTTGTAGGCGATTCTCAATTTTTTTTAGCGCTAAAACTATATCATGCGCTTCCTCTCGAGCGTTGATATCATCTTTACTAGTATTTATGAATTTATCAACTTGCTCTTTGCGTATTATATCAAATACTTTGATAAAAGTATCATTTCTTAACAAATGTTCAGCGTCATGCTTACTTATCATTGAATATTCCCATTCATATCACGCGGAGCTGCTTGAATTTGACGTACTCGCTCAACATCCACGGCTGTCCCGTATTCGCCTAATATCTTAGCTGCCTGTATAAGTAAATCTTGGGACATTCTATCGCGGTCTAAGTCGTTTGACGCTTGCAAGTCACGATACTTTAATTGCAATTCTGCTAGCTCTTTGCCCTGCTTCTGTTGCATTTCAGCGCCCTTAATTTGCATTTCAGCCTGCATCTTAGTGTTATCCGCTTGCATCTTGGCCTGCATTTTCATTTGATCACCCTGCATCTTAGCCTGCGCCTTGATCTGCTCGGCCTGAATCAATGCTTGAGCCATTGGGTCTCCCTGCTCGCCTTGCTGTGCTTGAGCCTGTTGTTGCTGTGCAATTAACTGCTGCTCAATTTGCTGGGTCATTGGTGCATAATAGCGGTCTGCATTACGAATGCCGCCTAAAGATAAAGTATCTGCTAAAGTGTTTCTCATCTGGGTGAGGCTTACTAAGCCATTATTCGGGCCGTATGTCTGCCAGATCATCTGCTGAGTTTGGAAAGTCTGCATTAAGATTGCGGCCTTAGTATCTTCCTGACCTGTTCCTAAACCGACATTCACAGTAACATCCATTTCAGAATCCCATGTAGCAGGGTTAACTGGAATAAAGTTGCCACTCAAACGCATCAAAGTTTCTTCTGGTGAATTTTGAGTCATAATGCGCAAAATCAGCTTAAATAGGCGCTTAAAGCCCGTTTCAGCCAAATTACGCGCCATCACCTCAACCTGACCAGCGCCTTGCTGTGCGGTTAATGCGGCTGCTGTAGCGGTAGTGTTCTGCAAGGCATCTGCATCAAGGCCCATTGAAGCTTTGCTTATACCTGTTTTTTCTTCCACAAGCCTATCTAAATATTGCAGCGCAGGCAGTGTTGTGCCAGCAACAAATGGAACAGTAAGCGGAATGACTGAGCCGCCCTGCTCTGAGCGCACAATAGCCCCGATTTCGTTATTTAACACATCTTCCATTTCTACGTTATCTTCAATGACTTCTAACCGTGGGTTATTAGTCAGCGCCACGTTATCAAGAATACCTCTTAAAACACTAGTGGTAGTATCTTGATCGTTCATCACTAACTCAGCGAGTGAGCGACCATAGAACGCGTGTGGCTCTGGGTCAATATGGAAATCTGCAAATGGTGTAATATCCCATTCTTCCATATCTAGGATTTCATAACCTGTACCAGCGCACAAAAACTTATGCAGAGTCGGAATGCCATCACCTTCGGCATCAATGCGCATATAAGCCTCAGTAACAATAACTTCTTGCATTGACGGGTCATTAGAAACTCCATCAGTTGAATCTAAAGACTCACCAAATCGTAATATTTTTTCTTCTTCACCTGAAAGCGTATCATCATCAGTTCCAGCTAAGGCCATTATTTTGTCATAGTCATACCCTTGAGCTACAAGATCACCAGCCCTCATGCTCGTTCTATGTCCACAAATATACGCATCATCAATGCTTTTGGCGTTACTGTCTATAAAAAATTCTTCTGGTGGCACGTTTTCGATTACCAGATCACCTTCTTCTCGGCTGTGTCGCAGCTTTATACTGTGTCTGTTTTGCTCAATATCCATACCGTATTGATCAGCTTCTACAGTCACATCTTGAGTATGCTCAATAATCTCTACATCATCTTCTTGAGCTAGATAAGTCATTTCTTGATCTGTCAAGTTTTCATATGTATGCGTTTCGGCAATAACCGCAGTATTCCACCAAACCTTAACCAAACCAACCTTCTTTACTAAAGCATCGTGTATGGCGTTATTGAGGATATTGTAGCCTCCGCATTCATTAAACTTCCAGTGCGCATATGTAGTGGCCTGCTCTGCCGCCATGACTTGCTCTTGGTTTCGTGGTGAATACTCGACGAATTTATCATTCGATAAAAATACTCGCATTAAGCTGGGTTTAGCTCCACGAATAACATCGCGTACTTTTGTAGAGACTACCTTAGAACGACCATCTTCATGCTCAAGATTGACTTTTCCATCAAAATACTTCTGGGCATTTTCGCGCTCTCTAGCAATATCGCTGTCAATATAAGCAATCCCAGCCTCTATAGCCGCCTTAATTGCGCTTTGAATATCTTGCTCTGTCATCTGACCCTGTGGCATAGTAAACCCTTATTCTGATAAAGCCTTTCCGCTTTGAGTTGCGGCTGGCGCTGCTGTACCCATTATAACAACATTAGCAACTAATTGCGCTTGGCTGTTGGCTAATTCCTGACCATCCATTGCTTTCATAATCAGACGTAGTGCTATTTGGGCTTCCTTTCCTCGCTTATTTGTTAAGACAGTAGCCAGTTCCTCAAATAATTGTGCTTTTTGGCTTGCTTGCATTTCCTTAGTTGCACCAGTTAACGCCTGCACAACTTTTTGAGTGGCTTGTGCTGGATGGCCTGTCAATAATGTTTGCAATGGCCCTGCGTCAGTCAAATCACCAACCATTTCTTGTACAGCCTGTCTCTGAGCCGTTTTACTGTTAACTGCTACCGCAGCCTGTAGCTCCAAAGCTGCCCGTACTTGTTCAATTTGATCGGACATTTGTTTAGCTTCTTTTGGGCCTAAAATAAATCCCAGCTTTTCTTGGTTGGCCTTAGACGATAGCTCGGAAAGCAGGCGAGAAGCGGCCTTTACATCAACGTCAGGCGAACTAATTGTGGCCTTTACGTTTGCCAGCGTGTCATCAATAAAGTTTCTAACGCCCAATCTAGCTGTTTGCTTTTCAGCATCAGTAGCCTTTACTAATGCGCGAGCAATCTGTTCTCGCGTAGTGCTTGGGCGTAACAGCTTATAACCTAATTCGCCTGCCATTTGCTCACGAATATTATCACCGCCTAGCTGCAATGCTTGCCCATAAGACGGAACAGCTTCAACTAATACATTTCGCAATTGACCAGATATATCACCATAAAACATACTATCAGACGTATCTTGACCCAACGGCCCTTTAGCATCCTCTGCCATGTTGCCTAGCACGCGCTTAATATGATCTAACTGAACCATATTAGGCATCTTAGAAAAACTAATACTCCCATCTTCTGCCACAGTAGCCATAACTTGCTCATGACCTAACCCGCTAAACTTCATGCGATCATTAGCTGCCTTGATGGCTTTACTCATCAAATCGTTTGGAATACGCTTAAATATTTCTTCTATAGCCACACCCTGCGGGGTAGCGTAATCAATAGGCGTGTTATAAGCTATCTTATAAGCCTCACCGCGTTCCTTAGATGTGCGCTTGGCGATTTCTTCTGCTGCCGAAATGCGTCCTTTAGGAGCCGCCCCTAAAGCTTTAGTCATTACTTCGTCAATCTTACCACTAGCCTGAACAGCGCGACCAGTAACAGCTTCCGATACAGTTTGTGTCGCTTTTGGCGATGCTGTAGCTGTAGCATCTAATAACACCTGTATGGCCTCATTTGCGTCAGCAATCATGCCCTGCTCACCAGCTCTTTGTATGTTACCTATTGCTGATTCTAAGTCACCGCCTCGTCCCATAACATCTTTAATTACTTTGGCTGCTGTGGCGCTAACCCCAAGAGTAGCCTGAATAACACCAAGATCAGATCGATTAATAAACCCTACTAGATTTGTTACACCCTCACCAATTAGCGGGGCGGCTGAACCAAACGCACCACCAGTTAGGCCACCAAACGCTGCGCCTGTTTTACCACCTTCTAAGCGTTGGCCTGCTTCTGCTTCGCCAGCGCCATGAACAAATCCCTCGCTAGCACCTAGCAGCCCACCAATACCAGCACCTTTTGCCATTTTTCCTGCTCGCGTAACAGAGTCAGCAGACCTAAAACCGCCTCCTAACAATCCTAGTGGGGCGGTACTTGCTATGGCTCCACCTAGCTTTAACGCTTCACTTTCTATAGGGTGTTGAGCTTGCATTGCCTTTGAAGCTGCTTTAGCTTTAGTTCCTAATTCTGGCGAAATGGCTTGCCCAGCTTCGTCAATCCAAGAGCCAGCAAACGGGATACCCTCTGCAAATTTTTGGGCGCGTACTGATACAGGAGCTTGTTCTACAATCTGTTTTTGCATGGATTCAATTCCACGCTGCTTAACTACAGCAGGAGTACCCGCACCTTCTGCGCCAGATTTAATATCTTTGAGGATAGCTAATACAGTATCTTTATCTGTGGTACTGTACTCGTCTGACTTGTAGCCATAACGCTTCTTGCCACCGGAATTAAAGCTATATATAAAGCCGCCTTTATCATCTTTGGCTACTACTGTATAAGACATTTAGTTGCCCTCTAGGTCTGCAATAGCGTTATCAATCGCGCTCATGGGTGACGTAGGCGCTTTATTAGTAGGGGTACTTGTATTTAAAAGAGTAGCCCCTGCTCCAGAAATAATTTTAAGCGCGTTTGCTACAGTTTCACGATTTTGGCGCTTTTGAGCAATAACTTGCGAGCTATCGCCTACCTGTGGAAAATACTGCTTATCAGCGCTTGTGAACTCATCTTTACCAATAGCCGCGCCTGACTCTTGACGCAACACAGTGTTAATAAAGTCACGCTTTGCCTGCTCGTATTGTTGGCGCTCTGGACTTTTTGCCCAATTAGCTGCATCAAAAGGGATTATGCCTAATAATGCCTGCCCAAAATTAGTCCCTTGACCTTCAACCCCTGCGATAATTTCATTAGCCTGCCTTGCTCGGTCATAAAACCCTGTAGCTTTACCCTGAGACTCAGTTAAGTTAACGGGCTTACCCCCACCTTCTGATATCTGTACAGACCCATCAGCACCTATGCTGACAGATAGGCCTTTCTTAGCGCCACCTTCAAGCATATAACGATTGTAGTCAGGAGTACCTTCTTTTAAACCGCCAGCAATAGCCTTTTGGTGCAAGGTTTGAAAAGCTGTAGTCTTATCGTCAGTAGGGCCATGATCTGAATATATGACTGTGCCATCGGACGCGACTAAAGACTTCCCTACTACCTTAACATCTGCCCCTTTCTTTGCTGATGTTATAGCGTCAGCGGGAGATATAATACCAGCCTGTAGCGCCCCAGCAAGCATAGGAAACTTGCCACCTAGTAATTTAACTGCCATTTTCCTGCGCTTACTGTCAGCCTCTTGATCTGCTGTTTTTTCACGCTGTTTTTGAATCCCTTCAAGCCTGTCTTTTATAGACTGTTGCAGGCCAGCATTAGGATTTAAAGACATACCAGACAGCCCTTGAGCTAATCTTAACCTACGCTCAACATCTTCTGGCTGCTGACTACCTATAAAGTCAAATAATCCCATAATAACCTCTATACTGCGCCTAGCATCAAAGAAAGATAATCAAACAATCCTGCTTCCTTGCTAGTGTTAATGGTTGATGGTTGCGGAGAACCACCTACTGCTTGCAACAAATATTGTAAACTCTGTGCGGGTGAGTCAGTGTAGTTACCAAACTGGCCCTTGGCTGCATCAATGACCGCTTGTTGTATGGCTTGCTGTTGCGCACCTTGTTGCTGCATGTTTTTCTGTATGTCTTGCCCTTGACCAAACCCAAGATTTGACAAATTGCCAAGCTGGGCGGCTGCACTCATGCGATGTTGCGCACCCCCTAGCTGTGCTGCTTGGTTAGCTAGTTGTGCCTGCATAGACTGTGAAGAACCAAACTGGCGAGCCTGATTCGTTGCTGCTTGATTCTGTAGAGCGCGTTGCTGTGCAAGCTGGGCGCTTGTAGTCCCAGCTTGTAGATTTGCTGACTGATTAGCCAAATCAGCTTGCATACGAGTATTAATATCCTGACCAGCGAGTGTAGTTGCACGATCATAGCCAGCTTGACGCAGCCCACTAGCTGTACGAGCCGCTTGATCTGCATATGCTCGGTTAGTCTCTGCGTCTGCTATACCATGACGAGAACCACCAAACGCTCTTGCTGCTGATGCTTGCGCACCACCTGTTGTACGCGCCATCTGACGAGAACGCTCAATATCAGATAAAGACTGACCAACTACCTGTGACTCATAAGGGTTAAGGTATGCGCTTAAATCTGCGCCTCCAATTTGACCACCCCTAACTTGGTCTGCTGTTAGCACTGGCGCGCTGCCTGTCATTGCTGCGCCATAGCCTGCCCCGCCCACAGCCATAGGGTTAAAGCCCAGATTACGTGAAGTAGCGCCCACAGCCTGCGTTAACGCTTGACTTGATTGATCAAACACATTTGGCGGTACAGCACCAGCCTCCCTTTCTGGATTTGGCGCTGGCGCTGGCGTGGGTGTTGAATGCACAGGCTGGTTGCGCCAGCGATGCTGGCTGTCCAAGTCGAGCGCTGGTGCTGTAGCTGGGTAATAACTGGACTCCAGAAAAAAACTCATTACAATTTCCTCATTTATAATTACGTGCGACCAAATCGAATGGGGTTGCCGCTACTATCAGTAATAACACTACCTGTGCCACTACCTACTGTACCACTAGAGCTTCCACCACCTGTAGCCCTGCCGCCTCCACTATTCGTGCTTGTTCTTACAACAGGGGCTTGGCTTGGGTCAACGATATTCCAATATTGTGATAATTCAGCTTGATTTGCTGTTCCATTTTTAACTGCATCATGCAATCCAGCAGCTACTTTCTGCTCATTTGTTAAAGCATTCCAGCTCTTGCCATATAACTCATTAGCTGCTGTATTTTCAAACAGGCTAAACTCAGGCTGCGGTGTTACGACTTGATCTAAAAGACCATCAGTGCTTTGCGTATTAGTTGATAAATCATGACCATTTTCACGAGCTTTTCTCAGGTACTCTATGGTGTCGGCAATATTCAAAACACCATCATTATTTATATCGAATGCCATATCTTTAGGAATCTTACCGACAACCATTTTTGCAACATTAGCTCCTATATCAGCAAAATTAGCCGTAGAGCTGTAATCCTCAACAGGCACATCACTCGTATTGCCAATTAACGG
>ENA-UZXB01004590-UZXB01004590.1-metagenome-genome-assembly--contig:-Day-2-1m-contig-4590_pt1 | contig 27092 bp, 20 predicted proteins | sample MGYA00260339_ERZ794899 | MGnify/ENA metagenome assembly ERZ794899 | reverse complement strand
AAATTAAGCCGCCCTCGGGCCGCAGGAGTAACAAATGTCAGAATTAAACCTATACAACCTTTCTCACGACGAGCTTAAAGAACAAGCGCGAATCTTGGGAATCGTAGTTAGAGGGAATGTAAGCATAGATACGCTGCGCACTAAGATTAAAGCCGCAGTAGAGATCGAGCCTACGGCAGCTGAAGCTAGCAAGCCGCAGGAAGATCTTGGCAGAAAGAAAGACTGGGTAACGATTGTTATTGCTGAAGATGAGGCAGACACACAGCCGGCGTTTGTTGGCGTCAACGGCAGGTCTTACAGAATTCGACGCGGCGAGCCTGTTGCCGTGCCACCCGAAGTTGTCGCAGTTCTGAATGATGCGCAACAGCTTGTACATAATCCAAAAACGGGTCAAAGCAAGCAGATACCAACCTATCCATTCAGGGTAGAAAGCTAAAGTTATTACCCGCGTTTAACCCGTTATGAGTAGAGAAGACTATGAATTACTTACAACTTTGCCAGAGATTAGTTCAGGAAACAGGAATTGCTGACTCTGGCCCTGCCAATACGGCAGGACAGGTTGGAGATTATGGCCGGATTACCTTTTGGGTTAATGATGCGTGGTTAAAAATACAATCAATGCGCGCAAATTGGCATTGGATGTGGGGGGAGGGAACCGCAGCGTTGTCTGCTAATACCAGCACTGCAACCCTTCCGGCCACCGTAGAAAGCGTCAAGCGCGTTTCGTTGGGTGAGAGTTATTTAGAGCGTCTTAGCTTTGATGACTTTGCGCATGACTACCGCATTATATCAGCGGGTAATCCTGCCGTTTACACGGTTCGTCCAGACGGTTTGCTTTTGTTTAATGCTAAGCCTACTGAAAACAAGACCGTCTCTTACCATTACTACTCAAAGCCTGTATCTCTTACTGAAAACACCTCAGTCCCTGGGCTTCCTGATAGATACCATATGCTGATCGTCTACGAGGCTCTTAGGTCGTATGCGCTGTTTGACGAAGCGCCTGAATTAGAAAGAAAAGCTGTTGGCTATTTTGAATCAATGCTGGCTGATCTGCATCGAGATCAATTACCCGCGCTCAGCGCGCCTGCCACCCTAGCCTAGCGGAGTAGTTCATGCCTATAAACTTAGACTACTTTCCAGCAGTCGGCGGTCTTAATCAAGAAGCTCCACCATTGGCTATGCAGCCTGGTGAGCTAGTTGATGTTGCAAATTATGAATGCTTAGCGAGCGGCGGGTATCGCAGAATATTTGGCTATGAATTGTTCGATGGTCAATCTACGCCTTCACAAGTAGTACCAGGAACCGGCGCTGTTGTTGGAGTTCATATATACAAAGGCAACGTCTACGCGCTTAGAGAAGATGCCACACACGCCCGAATGTATAAGGCTACAAGCGCGGGCTGGGTTCAGCCAAATGCTAGTCAAACTTGGACTAAGGGCGGCACGTTTAGGTTTTGTAATTACAATTTCCAAGGCCAAGATGCGCAAGAAAAAATGTTCATTGTTAATGGTGTTGATAAAGCGACACAGTTTGATGGCACCACATTTACCACGATTACATCTGGCGCGGGAACAGATAACCCTGGTCTAGTCATTGGGTACAGATACCATCTTTTTCTAGCGGTAGAATCCTCGTTAGTCGGCTCTTCAATTGGCGATCCTCTTTCTTACAGTGCAAACACGGGCGCTGTGGAGATAGCGGTGGGCGATACCATTACCAATCTACAAGAACACGCCAGTGCGCTTATCGTCGGATGCCAAGACTCTACCAAGACCCTCTATGGATCTTCCTCGGCAGACTGGCAGGTTGATGAATTAAACAAGGCTGGCTCTTACGCAGGCACTCTTGAGTCTATCGGTGGACAGGTGATGGGCCTCGATAGGCAAGGGTTAATGAGCCTCTCAGCTGCCCAGCAGTTTGGTAACTTTGCTTACGCATCTCTCTCGCAAAAAGTAACAACCTTAGTCAAAAGTTTTACATCCAATCCCCTTAGCGTAGTAAATCGAACGTCGAACCAGTATCGGCTGTTTAATGAAAAGGACGGACTCTATTTTACCTTTGCTGGGCCAGAGCTAGTCGGCGTTACAAAAACAGAATTCCCTGACAAGGTGAAGTGCATCGCCTCCTCTATCGATGAGCAGACTCAAGAGATATCTGTATTTGGATCTGATGATGGGAAGGTGTTCAAGATGGACACTGGCTATCGCTTTAACGGCGTTAATATCTATGCCTATTTGCTTACTAACTTTACTGCTTATTCAGGGTCAACGGTAAATAAACGATTCAGACTGGTTCAGCCAGATGTTCGCGTTGAGGGTGAAGTGCCTATCCAAATAGCTGTTCGCGCAACAACAGATTATGGCTTAGGTGATTCTTCTCGCGGCGTTTCTTTAGATCTATATCCAGGGCCAGGTTCTTTGTATGACGTTTCATACTGGGATGAGTTCAGGTGGGATACCACTTACTCAAACGATGCAAAAGTTAGGGTTTCTGTGACGGGCGCGAACATGGGGGTTTACGTTGCGACAGACGGCTCTGAGAACGCAGTACATACCCTACACGGAGTAACCCTCCATTATTCCCCACGGAGGCTTAAACGATGAGCAATAATTACGTCCCGAACGAAACCAACTTACTTCCAGGTGAGCTTGCTAGGTCTGCAGACATTAATCTGCGTTACAGTAATGTTATTGCTGGTTTTGATTTGTTGCCAACACCTCTTGGCTCAGGCCAGACAGGGTTTTCAGCTGCCGTTAATGTTGGAACGCCGACGGCAGACGCTCATGCTGTCACAAAACTATTCGCAGAGACAACTATCGTCACTGCCGCTGAAGTAGCGGCTCTTGCGTATATTCAACCTACGCTCGCTGCGCATCTAGCGGCAACGACTGTTCTGCGCGATGAGGCTGCAGCGTCGGCTACTGCTTCGGCAAACTCAGCGGCTGCATCACAGACATCTAGGCTTGCTTCAGAAACAGCTGAGGCTAATGCGGAGACTGCGGAAACTAACGCGGAGACAGCTGAGGCGAGTTCAATTGCAGCTAAGAATGCAAGTCAGGCGAGCGCAACGGCTAGCGCAACATCGGCAGCGGAGAGTGCCACTTCTGCCGCTGAAGCCCTAGCTAGCGAGAACGCTTCAGAGACTAGCGCCACCGATAGCGCGGCCAGCGCAGTAACCAGCAATACGGCGAAGAACGCCGCTCTCGCCGCCCAGACGGCCGCCGAGACAGCAGAAACTAATGCAGAGGCCGCTGAAGCAAGTGTTGTAGCTTCAGCTAGCGCCGCTGCCACCTCGGCTGCGTCAGCTTTAACTTCTAAAAATTCAGCTACAGCAAGCGCCACTTCAGCTACCTCGAGCGCCTCCTCAGCGTCTGGGTCTGCTGGTACAGCAACCACAAAAGCAAATGAGTCTACGGCCAGTGCTAGCGCGGCTTTGGCATCACAAAATTCAGCGAGCACTTCAGCAACAACTGCAACTAACCAGGCTACCATTTCGACCACAAAAGCTGGAGAGGCAAGCACCTCGGCCTCGGCAGCAGCAACTTCTTCTTCTACTGCAACCACTCAGGCAGGGATAGCGACAACCAAGGCGAGCGAATCCTCCAGCAGCGCAACCGCAGCAGCCAGTTCTGCCGCAGCCGCAGCCGCATCTTTTGAACAGTTCGATGACATTTACCTTGGGGCTAAGTCTTCTGCTCCAACCGTAGACAATGACGGCAACGCTTTATCATCGGGTGCTTTGTACTTCAACACCGTATCAAACACGATGTTCGTCTACTCAGGCTCGTCATGGGCAGCGGCAGGCTCGGCGGTAAACGGCACAGCGGAACGTCAAGAGTACACGGCCACTTCAGGTCAGACTAATTTCTCCGCAACCTACGATGTGGGCTTTGTGGATGTGTATTTGAACGGCTCTAAGTTAATACCTACCACGGACTTCACAGCCACTGATGGAGCTACGATCGTTCTAGGCACAGGCGCGGTGACAGGCGATAACGTCTCTATCATCGCCTATGGCGCGTTCAGCGTGACTGATGTGTACACACAGGCTCAGAGTGATGCGCGATACGCTCAGATAGCTAATGTGTACGACAAAACTGACAGTGACGCTCGATACACGCAGCAGTCTAACAACCTGTCTGATCTAGACAGCGCAGCGACAGCTAGGACTAATCTAGGCTTAGGCACAATCGCTACATCCGCCACTGGCGACTATGCAGCCACTGCGAATAACCTATCAGACCTTGCAGATTCTGACACAGCACTGACTAACCTTGGTCTGACGGCTACTGCTACTGAGCTAAATTACTCGGACGGCGTTACGTCTAGTATTCAAACCCAACTCGATGCAACCGCATCAACAGGAAAGGCCATTGCGATGGCTATAGTCTTCGGAGGCTAAAATGGCTGCACCCAATATAGTAGATGTCTCAACAATTATCGGAAAAACCGCAGTTCAGGCTGTTGGTACTTCCGCAACAGCGATTGTCACAAACTCGGCTTCGAGCGGAAAAGTCCTCAAGGTTAACGCTTTGTACGTCTCCAACGTAGACGGAACTAATAATGCAGAAATTAATATAGATTTGTTCAGGTCTTCGACTGCTTACCATATTGGCAAGACTATCGTTGTTCCTGCCGATGCAACGCTGGACGTTATGTCTAAGTCTCTCTACCTCGAAGAAGGCGACACGCTGCGCCTAACGGCTAATGCTGCGTCTGACCTTGAAGCTGTCTGCTCCTACGAGGAAATTAGCTAATGGCGCAATTTCCATCAAGCTCATCTGCGTATGGTATATGGTCTTTAAAAGACCAGCGCGATGCTGTGCGTGGAGATAATTGGCCTCTTTTAGTTTCTCCGTCTACTGATTCGTCTGTTCTTTACGTTGTAGTCGCTGGCGGGGGAGGAGGAGGCTGGGACTCAGGTGGCGGGGGCGGTGCTGGAGGAATGATAAGCGGCACTTTGTCATCTGTGTCTGCTGGGACTTACACAGTTACTGTTGGCGCAGGGGGTGCTGGGGGAGTTACTGGTGGTGACGCTGGCGACGATGGGAGCAATTCAAATTTTTCAGCCCAAAATACTACTGTTATAGGTGGTGGCGGCGGAGGAACTATAAGTGCTTCAGCAGGCCGTAACGGAGGCTCTGGAGGCTCTGCCAGACGGACAGATACTACTGTTGGCTTAGGTACATCTGGACAAGGTAATGACGGCGGCTCAAGCGGGGGAGCTAGTACGCATTCAGGCGGCGGTGGTGGTAAAGGCGCTGTTGGAGGGCAAGGCGGCAGCGGTCTTTCTGGTGCTGGCGGTATTGGTGGAACTACTACCATTAGAGGCTCTTCTGAGTATTTTGCTGGAGGCGGAGCAGGGGGTGTAGACACCAGTTCTATAGACCCAGCAAGCGGAGGACTAGGCGGTGGCGGCGATGGTGGCTGGAAAGACGGTGTTGGTGACCCGAACGGCGGTGACGGTACTGTTAATACTGGCGGAGGCGGTGGTGGAGCTGGCAATCAAACAGGGAATGGAGGGGATGGAGGCTCTGGGGTAGTCATTATTTCACTAACAAATTACTACTCTGTAACCACTACAGGGTCTCCTGCGCTTGCTGTGAACGGTGATAGATATGTTTACACATTCACAGGTTCTGGGAGCATTACATTCTCATGAGTTATCCAACTACAGAAAGCGCCAAAGATATATGGTCATTAAAAGACAACTATAAGGCAGAGGCTGGCGGTAACTGGCCTGAAGTACTTGATCCTATACAAATAGATTATTTAGTTGTTGCTGGCGGAGGTTCCGGTGGATATGACGCTGGTGGTGGAGGTGGCGCTGGCGGCTACCGTGAATCAAATAATTTACTGGTTTCGCCAGCAACAACGATATACGTCACTGTCGGGGCAGGGGCTACTGGCAGCAGTGCCCAAGGTAGTAATAGCAGTATTACGGGAACTGGCTCTTTTCCTACTGTTTCTAGCACTGGAGGCGGAGCTGGAGGAGGGACTTCAGGCGGTGCGGGGACAGGTGGCTCTGGAGGAGGCGGAAGAAGAGGACTTGCGGGTGCTTCTGGAACATCTGGGCAAGGTTTTGCTGGAGAAACTGGGACTAACGCTTTATCTGGAGCTGGTGGTGGAGCTGGAGAGGTAGGAGGAACTAACTCGGCAGGATATGGTGGAGATGGGCTTCAGAGCAATATTACTGGTTCAAATACTTACTATGCTGGAGGTGGCGGCGGTGGAGAAGAAACCGCAGGAAGTCCCGCTCCTGCTACTGGTTGTCCGGGAGGACAAGGAGGTGGCGGAACTGGTGGCGACCGTACATCAGTAATTGCGACTTCTGGAGACGCTAATACTGGCGGAGGAGGGGGGGGCGGTTCTACTTATGCAGATAGAAACGGAGGTAATGGCGGTTCTGGAATTGTTATTATCCGATCAAACTATGCCGCATCTTCGACATCTGGCTCGCCAACAGTTACCACCGTGGGTACAGATACAGTTTACACATTTACAGGCTCAGGGAGTATTACAATCTAATGGCTACATTCCCTAATTCGGCAACAGCAGACGGTATTTGGTCGTTAAAGAAACAAAAACGAGCTAAACAAGGCAGTGATTGGCCTGCACTAGCACCTGTTCAGCCAAGTTTGCCTTCTGGAACTGTATTATACATAAACGCTGAAAGCGCAACTTTAAACGATGGAAGTTCAAATAATTACACCATTAGTAACGCTGGCGGAGCTTCTCGAAGTACATCCGTGGTTAAGGTTGGTACTGGGTCGGTTGATTTTGATGGAAGTGATAATGCTTATATTTATGTCTCAGGTGAAACTTTTTTTAAAAACAGTCTCTCTTCTTGGCAATTCCAATGCTGGGCAAGAAATAGGGGAGGCATTCCAGGTACCGGAGATACAGGTCAGTTAATAGATCAGTATCAAGCAGGCGCAGCGGGAAGGATGATATTTGGTTTCCAAGACTCTGGTATTGACCTTCGGGTAAACGGAGGAACTATCTACCTTACTTCAGGTGATATTCTATCGGGAGATACTTGGTATCACGTTTGCTTGAACTACGATGGCACAACTCATAGGCTGTTTATAGACGGCGACTTAAAAGACTCATCTACTACAGTGCCTTCTCTTTGGACAGGCGTAGATACAGGATTTGGAGGTGGTGGAGCTTTGGGCGGATATGACCTTGATGGGTATATGGATGATATTTTAGTTCAGCATAATAGTACGGTTTTCACTTCTAACTTTACACCAAATACTACAGGGTACTCTTAAAATGGCACATTTTGCTGAAATTGGATTAAACAATAAAGTTTTGCGCGTTATTGTTGTAGATAACAAAGAGCTGTTAAGCAAAAAGTATGAAGACGTAACAGAATATGAAGAAATCGGCGCTGAGTTCTGCCGCAATCTATTCGGCGGCACATGGGTTCAAACCAGCTACAACGGCAATATGCGCAAAAACTTTGCTGGCGCTGGGTTTACTTATAACAGCGAGCTAGATGCGTTTATTTCGCCCAAACCTTTTGAAAGCTGGGTGTTAAACGAAGACACTTGTTTGTGGGAGGCTCCAGTAGAGATGCCACAGGATGATAATTCATATACTTGGGACGAAGACAGTCTGTCTTGGCAAGTAGAAACGGTGGAGTAAAAAATGAGCAAGTCACGAGACATAGCCGATAGCGCGGCAACGATTAACTACATTGATGGCCTGACCTCTGATGCTCAGAGCCAGATAAATACAGCAAATACAAACATTGCTACCAATACGTCTGACATTGCGACAAAAGCTCCTCTGTCTAATCCGACATTCACTGGCACAGTAACTGCCACTGAGTTTAGCGGTGACGGCTCTGGATTAACTGGGGTTGAGTCTCTTCCTGATCAAACTGGAAATGATAATTACTATCTGCAAACAGATGGAACAAACGCTGCTTGGTCGCAAGGATTATTTAATCCAACAAATAGTCTTCCCGCATCTGGAGCTACCTTAGTCATAGAGCAGCCAACTTTAGAGGCTTCTATATTCGGCTCTTTAACAGGAGCGGTTCAAGCGGCAAGTCAATGGCAGCTTTCTACGAGCAGCTCTTTTTCAACAATAGCTTATGATTCTGGCGAGGTAAGTGGCACAGGAAATACTCATGTACCTACATCCCAACTAGGCGGATTGACGCAGTATTACATGAGAATGAGGTATAAAACTACGGCGGGGCAATACACAAGTTATTCAAGCCCCACTAGCTTTACGACAAGACCTGCAGAAGGACAGTCTCTTTACAGCTCGACTGGAAGTTATTCTTGGGTAGCCCCAACTGGGGTTACAAGTGTATCCGTGGTGGTTATTGGTGCAGGAGGCAGCGGTAATACATATCATGATGGTCAGGGTGGCGGAGGCGGCGCATTGTCATACTTAACAAGCTATTCCGTAACCGGAGGAAACAGCTATTCAGTAGTGGTAGGGGCTGGTGGTTCTGGAACTTGTTCAGATAATCAGGCAGGAACTAATGGTGGCGCTTCTTGGTTTTCAAGTACCTCTGTTTGTTATGCTGCGGGTGGGGCAGGCGGTAAAAATGGAAGCAATCAATCTCCCTCTAGCGCGGCTCAAAGTGGAGCAGGAAACGGTGGTGGTGATGGCGGAATTTTAGAAAGTAACAGGGGGGGAGCTACTGGAGCAGGAGGATATTCTGGAAACGGCGGAAATAGTGCATACACAAACTCAACTGTTCCAGCAACACCAAGCGGCGGCGGCGGTAGTGGAGGTTATTACCCAGACTCATACGGAAGTTTTGGCGGGGGAGGCGTTGGAGTTTTGGGTGAAGGCTCTTCAGGTTCTGCCCCTCCAAGCTCAAATCCGGGTGGATACGGCAGGGGTGGCTCAGGAGGTCAAGACGCTGATAATGTCACTTTAGGCTCTGGTGTTAGATCTAACGGCGGAAACTATGGCGGGGGTGGTGGCGGTGGAGCGCCCAACAGCTATACGGGGACTTGTTCAGGGAGCGGAGGTTCTGGAGCGGTTCGTATTATTTGGGGAGCAAACAGATCATACCCATCCACAAATACTGCTGATGTATAGAGAGGCGTTTATGTTATTTATTAAAATTGAAAATGGATCGGCCGTAAACAATCCGGTCACGGAAGAAAATTTTAGACAGGTTTTCCCTAAATTTTCAAGCGGTACTATTTCTGTAGAAGATGCACTGTCAGTAGGTTATGGCTTGTTTTTTTATGAAGTAAAAAAGTCTCCGTTTTTTTATGAGGTTGTTGAAGAGGGGCAGATTGTAGAAAAAGACCACGGTCGTTACTGGCAGACTTGGATTTATAGAGAAATGACAGATGAAGAGAAGGCTAAAAAAGACGCAGATGTAGAGGCAAATGTTAGAATTGATAGAGATTACAGATTAAAAAGAACTGTGGATTTATTAAACCCTATCGTATGGGATTTAATGACAGAAGAAAAAAAACAAGAATGGAAAGATTTTAGGCAAGCTCTTTTGAATGTCTCTGATCAGGAAGGTTTCCCACAGTATGTTGACTGGCCTGTTCTTCCTAGTATTTTATAGGGTGGTTTAACCAAACCTTATGTCGATAAAACGCAGAAAAGTGTACACATCATCTTAATATGCCGCAGGAAAATGTATGAGCCTAGTAGATTACGCCAAGACCGAAAGGGGATAGCTCAATGAAAGACCTTTTAAGCAAAGAAGCATTCGTTAGAGCAATTGACCCGATGCGTCGATATTTTCTAAGAATGCTTCACACCGTGTCTCAACTTATTAACGTGTTTATCTTCTTTGGCTCTAATCCAGCAGAAACTCTATCTAGTCGATGTTATCGACTTAGGGATCAGGGTGATCGAGTAAAGCCCTGGCGCTTATTACAAGCCTGCTTCGACTTTATAGCAAAACCTTTTCACGCAGAGCATTGCAAGAAGTCTTACGAAACAAGTCTCAGTCATGCTTTTTTGCTGATTGACGAACAAGACCCAGCCTAAGGAGCAAATAGATGTCTATCTATGAAAATACTATGACGAAGGATGGCGTTAAACTGCCCTACATGACTGGGGCTGAGTATGAAAAAAGGAAACAAGATGCGACCGAAGGAGTCACGAATGTTACTGCTCCGTCTCTTGGGGCGGCAGGGCAAGCTGATCTGGTTAAAGCTAACGCCATTAACCGAGAGGTAGCCGAAGAAGAAACGTCGGCTTTTCAGCTGGATAAGATTCTGGGTTCCGATTCTGCGCTTATGAAAAGAGCGGAGACGCAAGGACTTCAAAGAGGAGCGGGTCGAGGGCTACTAAACTCTAGCATAGCTGTTGAGGCGGCCCAGGGAGCGATGATTGATCGAGCGCAGCCATTTGCTCTTAATGATGCCTCGACGTATTTTAATACTGCCGATGCGAATATGAGGGCAAAGAACCAGGCTGAGCTTGCGAATGCCCAGATGGGGACAGAATTAAACATCTTTAATACTGGTCAGAATAATTCCTTTGCGACTACTCAAGCGGGGCTAGATTCTCAGGCAAGTATTGCGAATGCTGCGTCAGCAAACTCTGCTCTCTTCAGCTTTCTCGATAGGGAGAATACTGGGTTTCTCCAGCAGAACCAACAAGGATTCACTGCCGCTGAGAATCTGGCAGACAGAACCTCTAGGGAAAATTTGCAAGCATCAAGCATTGCTGCGAATGCCAGCGAAGCGGCGCTTAGCCGTGCGGCAAATGTAACACTTCAAGACGACGCGCAGAGTTTCAGCACTTCAGAAAACAATGCGACCAGGTTAGCTAACGCTGCTGAAAATGAGCTTGATCGAGCCGCCACCGTTCTAAATACAGAAAAGACTATAGCAGCAAACATCACGATTTCTGCTAATAATTCAATCACTGCGGCTTTGAGTGACCCTGATACGACTGTGGCTCAAAAAGAAAATATAATAAAGGATATAAGGAACACAAGCATCGATAGCATTGACTTGATCGCAAGGATTAGCGGATCTGCCGATGGGGACGACGCCACTCCAAGCGCAGCAGAAACAGCATTAAGCGGCGTTTCGGCAGCTGGAGGGTTCTCGCAATCAGAAGTCAACCAAGTATATGACGCTATAAATTCAGGCACCGTTTCAGTTGATGAGGTGTCTCAAATATTGGGCTTGCCGCCAGGTGATGTGTCAGCGGCGTACGATCAGATCACAAGTGAGCGCGAGACTGCTGCGGCAGCCGCTGCAACCGCCGCTGCGACTGCAAATAACTCGGCGGCCAATACTGGTCTTCTTAATTCGTTTGAAGATTATGACCTGTACGATAGGCGGTACGGAGACGGAGAAGCGCAAAGAGTTTAATTGTCACCTCGAAACATTAATAGTAGAGACTAAATGATAAGAGAAGCGAAGCCTTCAGATCTGAAGGCTATAGTTAATTTAGCAGTAGAGTCAGTCAGTCAAAACCCCCTTCCAGTAAATATAGATAAAGAGTCAATGACAGAAACCGCGCGAGAAGCAATCTCGGGTGCGTCTCACTTTGTCTGGGTTTCAGAGGTGGATGGAGAAGTGGTGGGCTGCGTTACAGCAATGTGCGAGAAGTCGTTTTGGTACGAGCGACAGAGTTGCAGTGTTCTTTTGTACTACACGCGAGTCCCAGGGGAGGGGCTTCAATTAATCCGCAAGCTTGCGGAATGGGTCAAGTCACGACCGACAATAAAAATTGCGGTTATGGAGCTAGAGCCAGAAACAGATCCTCGTCTTGTAAAGTATCTTAATCGCATTGGTTTTCTGCGTTCATCAATTAACTGTTCATATGTAAGGGGTTTGACATGAGTAAGGTTGTCAAAAAAGTCGGAAGATCAATCAAGAAGGTCGTAAAGGGCGTTGCTAAAGGCGTTAAAAAAGTTTGGAAAAAAGTTAAGCAATCGAAAGTCTTGAAGGCTATCGCGGTGGCTGCGCTTGTTTATTTTGGAGGTGCGGCCCTGATGGGCGGCATTGGCGGTGCAGCCGGAGGAGGCGGGATCTCAGGGGCTTTATCCGGTGCGGCACAAGGCATGGGAAATGCTTGGAGCAGCATCGGCGCTGCAGGCTCTTCCGTGATGGGTGGAAACTTTAGCGCGGCTGGAACCAATCTCATGGCAGGCGTTAAGGGCCAGACAATCAATGCGGCTACTGGCGCAGCTACTGGCGTTGTTTCCGGCGGGGGTAACGCTTTGCTGGCAGGCCAAAATATTGCGAATGTTCCTGGTATGACAGGGGCAAATTTAGGTTTCAATGCAGGTGGAGCGACTAATGCTGCGACTAGCACGGCTGCTCAACTGGGGCAGCAAGGTCTACAGGAAGCAGGCAAAAAAGGCCTGATAGGCACAATGATGTCCTCGCCTTATACGGCTCCTGCACTGATATCGACGGGCGGCAACATGATCGCTGGGTATGCGCAAGGCGCGCAGCAGCAGGAAATGCTCGATCAGCAGCGTGAGCAAGAGCAAGAGCGCAGAGACATCTATGGTCAAAATGTGGGGGCGGTCTTAAATATGCCTGTCTTCAATCCTCAGACGGGGCGTTACGAGACTCCTCAGAATACAACTACCTTGGGAGGTTAGCGTCATGGCGGGATTACTGGAAAGCCAAGAGAAAGAAGCCATGAAGCAAATGCCAGAGGAGATGTCAGAGGAGATGCCAGCGCAAATGGTTTCTGATAATCAGCCTGAAAGTGAAGAAGATGATTTCAAAGACCCTGCGCTACAAAAGTCTATAGCGTACATTGGCGACCGTCTTTATGGGCAAGAAAAAATTGCTGAAGATATCGCCAAGACTCTAGGCCAATCTGACCTACCGATGCCTGAGATTGTTGCGACGACGGCGTATGCTTTAGCGCAGTCAGCTGATGAAGCCTCGGATGGAATGATTCGTGAAGAGAACCTTTCTGTTCTGGGAATACTGGCTCTGAACGAAGTGTTCACAATTGCAGAGACTGCGGGAATGCCCCTGGAAACAAAAGATGTCTCCGTGGCAATGAAGCAGTTAGTGCTTATGTATGGAGAGGATAACGGCCTTTCTCAAGAAGAGATCGATGTGCTGTCTCAAGGCATGATGCAGGTAGATGACGCACAGCTCACTCAAGCAGCAATGGAGCTTTCGGATGATTTCGGGGATTCAATACCTGATGAGATCGAAGACGAAGCTCAAATGATGGAGGTTTAAGATGGGACTCGGATTACTGGGCGCATTACAGGGCGCTGGACAAAGCATGACTCAATTCGGTAACGCTCTCTTTGCCGAAGAAACGGAAAGGCAACGCCAAGCTGACCTTCAGAAAATCCGTGACACTGATTACAAGCGCGCCAGAGCCGATCAGCTCAAAGATCAGCAAACGGGATTTGATCGCGAGGATGCTGTAATAGCTGAGCGAAACACTCGAGAGGATGCTAACTACAAGAGAGATAGAGCGGATACCTTAGCCGACGATTTGAGAAATAGGACCAGGCAGCTTGCCGATGTTGCCGAGGCTCGCGGATGGCAAGTGGAAGATAGGAAAAATACTTACACTAACTTTGAAGTCGATGATACGGGTGCGGTCATTGGGTTTAATTCCGTCGGGGACTCAAAAGAAGTTGGTAAACTGGCAAACATGAATCCAATACTGGGCGACGCGGTGGATGCTTATCAATATACACTTAGGCAAATTAATGATCTTAACGCAACCCGAGAGGATGCTGAGTATGCAGACTTATTTGATAGTCTTGATAGATATCAGCGATATATGAACGCTGGCTTTGAGTCCTCTGCAGCAAACATGGGCCTCGATACAGATGGGCCTATGCAGACTGAAGATGCTGTGGGTCTGGGCCGTTTATTGTTCAACGGACAGAATGAAGCCGATTTAGACGGGACTATTATTTCTGGTCAGGATCTGATCGATGCTCGGTTTGACTATGGGCAGCGGTATCCATCGTTACTGGAACTTATACAAAGATAACCGTCAGAAAAGTTAGAAGAAATTAAAACCTATACGGGAGCTTCGGCTCCCTTTTTTTGTCCAGAGGTTTGTAATATGCCAGGTAAATACGACGCGTTTTTGAGATCGTCTGCAGAAGCAGGGCGCAATCGCCGCAATGAATCTTCTTCATTAAATAACGCGCAACAACGCACTGGGCGATATGATGATTTTATTAGCCAGTCGCGAGGATTCTCTAATCGTGCCGTGCCTGTCACTCCACCTGTCCAGCCCCAAGAGGAAAGCGGGTTTTTCACAAACGTCGCCAAGGCCCCTCTTGATAGGTCTGCTGAATTAACTGGAAATTTCTTTGAGTTCCTAAATACCTTGGGCCAGTCAGCTGAGGAAAAGCTTTACCAAATGGGCCTGAACATTGGATTCGAGCCTGACGAGGATGGTAATTACAAATTCGCTAGAAATGTAGATCCAAATTTAACTCAGAATATGGCCGACCCAGTTGTCGATCTGCTCGAGAGTGCGCAAGAAAACATCGACTACGATCCAAACAGGGGTGTGTCTTGGGAGGAATACAAAGATGACTGGACAAGCCCTAAGAAGCTGGCCTCTTTTATTCTTGAGCAAGGCGTTAAATCTGTACCAGATATGGCTGCCACGCTTACCGCTCTACCTGCTTATGTTGCCTCAAGAACTCAAGAAATAGCTGAGGCTCGCGAGGTTAATAAAACTTACGACCCTGCGACCAATACATTCATCGATGATCCTGATGGCAGGGTTACTGCCACAGACCTTGTAGAAGCCTTGCCTACTGCGGTAGCGGTGGCGTTGGCTGAAAGAGTCGGCGCAAAATCTATCTTCACGCCGAAGCCTGGCGATACGATCAAGAAGCGCACTGCTCGCGGCGCAGCGTCTGAGGGAGCGACAGAGTTCGTCCAAGAAAACATCGAGTACGCCGGAGAAGTTTTAGGCACTCCAGTTGATTATGACCTCAAGACTGGCCTAGATCGAGGCGTAGCTGGTTTGGTTGCCGGAGCAGGCATTGGCGGCCCTCTGGCTGCTGGAGACGGATTGCTTAGAGGAAACCCTCTGGCCGAGGCTGTTGATCAAGGCAGGCAGGATGCGCAGAGCAAGGGTGGTGACGGGCTAGATCAGGCAGCCGCAGCTGCTGGTAACGCCGCCTCTAAGCCATTAGATCGACAGCGCGCCCGCATGGGCCTTAACACTGAGCCTGAAGTCTTGATAGATCCAGTAGACCTTGCTGGCACAAGCCCCGAAAATCCTATAGTCGTCGATGGAACAAAGGCTACGGTCACCACCCCTAGCGGAACGACCACCTTTGAAATGGATACCCCTGCGCAGTCCCTGGAAGCCGCTGAAGCGTTTAAGGCAAGGAATGCCACGCCCGAACTACCCGCATCTGAGCCACAAGCGCGCCAGCCTCTTACCCCATTAGGCAGCCCTACCAACGACCCTCTTCAGTCACTTGCTGACACCATACTCCTAAATGAAAAAGACCTTGCCGCTGCCGATGCGGCGGGAGACATTGATGGAGCCAATGCTCTTTATGAGGATAACGCTCGTTTGCGCGCAGCAGAAAGGCAATTGCGTCGCGCAAACGCTCTTGCTCAAGAGGGTAACACTGAAGCATCTGATGCAATCATTGCTCGCGTTATGCCTACCTTGCAAGAAGAGGCGGGTCGCCGCCAGGTAATGATGGATCCGGTACAGGTAGAGTCAGATCCGCTATTACTTGAGGATCAAGGCGTTATTTTTGCCGAGGGCAGCACTGAGCCACTAAACCTTCCTGCGCGAGTTACAAAATTAAAATCTAACGGCGCAGCCTACCCAACACAGAAGGCGGCAGAAGCTGCGATGACTCGTGTCCGCAGGGGAGAACCTGAGTATGTTTGGAGTGTTAAAAGGGCTTCGGGTGGATTCGCCCTCGAAGGGAACCTTCCTAACACCAAAGCCGTAAATGAAACGATCTCTCCAGCTGTCTTTGAGGCTGCTCAAAATCGCATATCTCAGAACGTAGAAGACCAGCGGCGTATGAGCCAGGCTACGGAGCTGGAAGCTGTAACAGAGGGTTCAGGCGAAGTATCGATTAGCGATCAGCTCGCGGCCTATGAAAGCGAATTAAGCGAAACAACAGCGACACTAAACGCACTACAAGCCAGGCTCGCAGAAGAAACAAAGAGAGATCAAAGTGGTGTTTTAGTTAAGAATCCTATTAAGCGCGCGATGACCATCAAAGACACTGACGATCTACTGCTTACGATCGTTAAGCTGGGCGGCATTAATATTGAAGATGCTAATGGCAACGGGTTTGAGCCGAAGCTCGACAACCCGAAGTCAAACAGCGTGGGCGCGTACAGGCTGTTCAAAAAAGACGGCATGACCTTCGATGAGCTTAGAGAGGCTCTGCAAGAGCGCGGCTGGTACAGCCAAGAAGACCCCAATAGGCCCAGCGTCCTTGGTGCAAATGAGGTAATGGAGGATATACGCGAGGCTGTTATCCTTGCTCAAGACAATGAATTTGTTTACAAAGGTGACAAGCAGGCTGAAATTGAGTTTTTGAAGCGCGACATATCCTTTGCCGAAGAGTCGCTTAGCGAGCTTGAAGGCATTGTCTCTAGCTATAAATCTCAGCTAAGCCCAGAGGAAGCGGGGCGCACTGATTTTATCGGGATAACCGATTCAGATGTGCTAAATTCAATCAATTACTTTGATGAGATTCAGGGAGCATTTAATGAGGACGGAGCGTATCCGCAGGAAGGGGCCGAAACAGCTGGAGGAAATAGCCAAGCGATTGACACCGGAAGAGTTCGCGGAGTTGAGAGCGGGGCCACAGGAGTCCAGCGAATTGATGAAGCGGTTTCAGAGGCTAGCAGCCAAGCGCGTGATGGAGAGGCGCGGCCTGAAATTCAGGACAGAGGACTAGATCCCAATACCTCAACAGCAGCAACCGAGACGGAGCCTAATGGCTCCGTTTCTCGTTCTGGGCCTGAAGATTTTGCATTAGATTCCTACACCGAAGGCGACATCGCTAACCTCGAAAACCGAGACATTGAAGCCTTAAACGCGCAGGAGCAAATGGATCGCGAGGGAGAAAACTTCGCACTGTCTGGCGGGGATGCGGCTGTAGAAACTGGTCGTCAGCGAATACAGAATGCTCAAAGCAGCGACCTATTTGGGTTCGCTGATATCCAGCCAGCAGCAAATCGAGATGTTGGGTTCGAGCCAACGCGCGCCAGGATCACCGCAAAATTAAATCAGCTAGGCGATAAAGACATACTAGACTTACTGCGCGAGCCAGGCTTCCAGTTAAAAGGCACAAGGCAAGAGAAGATAGAGAGAATAGTCTCAGCAAGAGAGGCTCTCTTTGTCTTACAAAACAACAATTATGAGAGTGCAACTCAGATTTCTGAAGCCATTAAATCGGGTGAGATCGATGCAAAAGATGCTGCCCGATGGTCTGAGGCGATCAATAAGACACAAAATTCCAGATCAAATTATATAGCGACAGAGACTAACGCGAATAATATAGCCACCATTGCTAGGAGGCTGACCAAGGGAGAGCTGGATCTCCCGTTCCGCACAGAATCAGAACAGCAAGCCTTTGACGCACAACAACCCACTCAAACAGATGCCCCAGTTACTGAGCCTGATGTACAAGCAAAAGCTCGGGATGAGCAGGTCGCAACATGGTTTAGAGAAAACAGTGCTGAGTTTGTTCAATGGTGGGAGTCTTCTCTGCCATCGGAAAGGCTGAAGGTACTTGAGGCAGCAGGCGCACAAGGCGACACCGATCGAAAAGCGAAACGTCGATCAGCTTCTGCGGATCCCGACAAGATGGGTGGGGCAGCCAGGGGGTTAGTTGCCGAATGGGCTACTGATAACTGGGATAGCTACATTAGCGACTGGCGTAAAGACCCAGCTAACTTCACACCTGCGCAAATTGCCGAGAGCCTTGGACGCACCGAAGATGCTGCGCGACTTATAAAAGAAGAGGAAGCCAGAAACCTTGCGCTGGAAAAAGCCGAGCAACCCAGCTTAGCTCCAGAGAACAGGACAGCAGACAGCGGCGTAAGTGAAGAGCAGCTCAATGAGCTTGTGTCTTCTCTCCAAGAAGCAAGGAAAGTGGAGGACTCTTTAGAAGAGGGCCAACGTATAACCCGTGTTTTTGAAGCGCCCAAAGACGAAGATGTAGTTCGTCTACGCGGGAAGGTAAACGCTTACGTTGACGCAAAGGGCTTTATGAGTCCAGAGAAAGCCGATAGAACCATTCAGAGCTGGAAGGACAACGCACGACAGCAGGGAGAAAATCGACAGACTCGCAACGAGAACGCAGAGAAGGTCGTGATCTCTCTGTTCGATTTGAGCGGAGAGTGGTCTAAGCCTTGGGTTGAAGCGGGGTATGAAGTATACCAATTTGATATTCAAGAAAACGCTTATGTAGGTGATGTTAATAATTTCAGTGTTGATTTCTTTAATGACCTGTTCACTGCCTTCGATGGGAAAGAGATTCACGCCATCCTCGCGGCTTGCCCTTGCACTGATTTCGCGGGAAGCGGCGCTCGTCATTTCTCGGCTAAAGATAAGGACGGGAGAACTTTCTCTAGCGTAGAGGTGGTTCAGCAAACCTTGCGTACCATCGAATACTTTAAACCCGCAGTCTGGGCGCTGGAAAATCCCGTCGGAAGAATAGCCAAGATGAACGGTATGCCGCCCTGGCGTCTAAGCTTTGATCCTTTCCACTTTGGTGAAGACTATACGAAGCAGACTCTGCTTTGGGGTCGATTCAATGCAGACCTTCCTGTCGCTCCAACTGAGCCTGTCGCTGGGTCGAAGATGCACTCACAGTATGGTGGCAAGTCTATAGCGACCAAGAATGCCAGAAGCGTCACACCAGAAGGATTTGCATACGCTTTCTTCGAGGCGAATAACGCTATAGATCATCCAGTCATGACAGTGCAAAACACGTTCGACATGATGGATCCAGCGGTATTAGAGAAAGCTGTGCGCGTAGGTATGAGCTTTCAAGATATAGACTATGCTGTGGCCGACGATTACTACGCGAACTTAGATGTTGATGCGGCAAAGGCGGCACTAGAAGAGGAGATCGCAGAAAACTACGACGATTCAGACACTGCTTTCTCCCTCCGTAGGGGGGCGACCAGGAACAGGGTCAGCGTTACTGACAAAGAACTCGATACGGTCTTCAAGAGAGTCACTGGGAAAGACAGGAACGACAGTGAGAGTGTTCTTGTGGTTCCAAGTTATACCGATCTTCCTCAAGACATTCGCGATCGCGCTGAGAATATGGGAACGCGGCCTTCCGAGGTTAGGGGTGTTTTTCATAGGGGCAGCATATACGTTGTTCGAGATCAGATAAAGGGTAAGAACGACTTTGAGGAAGTCCTGCTGCATGAAGCAACACATGGCGGCTTCAGGGATATGTTGGGCGATAGGGGCGTTAATACTGCGCTGAACAAGCTCTTCGCCTCGATGGGTGGCCGTGAAGGACTTGAGCAAACGCTGATAGACCTGGGCATCGAGGCTGACCTTCAGCCTTATAAGGATTCGTTAGAAAAAGAAGGGGGATCTGTTGACCGCAGGAATGCGATTCTTCTTGATGAAATGCTCGCGTTCACAGGACAGAAAGGCTCGAAAGGAATCAAGCTTAGGATTCAAGAGCTGATCGGTGCTATTCGTGCCTGGCTAGCTAAGAATGGATACGTCAATCTGTCTAAGACTAGGGCCAGTGATATTGCCTTAATGGCAAGACGGGCGCGAGAGAACTACTTTGCAAACAGCACTGACAGAAGCGATACAGCGTTCAGCCTCGCGCAGAGAAAAGCGCGCGCGCAAAAGAATGACCAGGGTTTGTACAGTAATGCGGAGCAAACAATCCTCGATGAAGGCAATAAGATATTCAAAGCCTCGAAGAAAAACCCAGATGCCTCTGTACGCGGCGACCAGATCCTAAGTTTCCTTAAAGGTAGGGGCATAAAGAAGGATGAGCTTCAGTTTACGAGGCTGGAAGAATTCTTAACTGAGCCTCAACCACAAGCGACTATGGCAGATTTTGAGAACGCCAAACCTCGCAGGTATACGCAAGAGGAAGTCATCGCGTATTTAAGAGATGCTGCTCCAGAATTTACTGAAGAAGGTGTTGATGGCACAAATAAGCGCAGCGACGGCCTGAATTGGGGTGAGTCCGAGGTGTTAGATGACCCTGATTATTATCAGTATTTAACCGACGATATTATTTATGAGGCTTCAAGAGAGCAATGGGATGAATACAACGCATCACAAGCGTTAGATAAGGTATTTAGAGATAATCCAGAAAAGCTCAATGAGATGCTTGAAAGCAAGGGTATTAATCCATCTAATCTCGAGCAGCCAGAAAATGACGCTGCAAGATATGCGCCCTTAGCTGCCTCCGTAGCCCTAGCGTTTGAAAAACAAAATGAAAGTTTATGGGACGCTATACAAGGTAGCTTTGAGTATGAGTTTAATGAAGTCGCACGAGATCTTGCGAGAGATGTTTATCTTGATTCAGACCCGTATGTACGGGTTGATGGCTTCTACAATGCAGGTGAAGTAATACGAATAGAAGGATCCCCTGATACTGGTTTCTCGATTACTGATGATTCTGGCAGGAGAGTAAATGCCGAAGAGATATATGATCTTGACGAGGCCAAGGTACAGGCTCAGATGCACCTTTACGACGAGGGTGAGTTAAGCGATAACGGCGACACTCGATTCTTTGACTATCTTGGTATAGGTCAAAATTCGAATGAAGACATGGGCGCGATAAATAACTATAGGGAGATAAGACAGCAGCTGGAAAATAACTCGTTGGAGTCAAATGATAAAGAATTTGAAGGAGGCCATTGGGACGAGTCCAATGTTCTTTATCATACACTCGTTACAGATAGGACTTGGCCTTTCGGTGAAGTCTATGTCATCGAGGAGCTTCAGTCAGACTGGCATAACGACATACGCAAACAGGGTGGCACGTATGATGCTGCCGCAGTTGCTGACGCGCGAGATGCTTTAGATAAGGCTGATAGAAAGTTACAAGACCTCGCAAAAAAGAAGTCGCAAACCTTCGAAGAAATCCGTGATGCTGCTGCGCTGAAAAATTCAGCCCCTGGAATGAGGGCTGCGATCAGAGGGCAAGATGTTGAAACTTATCTACAATATAAAAACAAAAATATATTCTCTAAGAAAGGTTTTGAAAAGATTGCATCTATCTATGATGAGGGGCAAACGAGGGAGTATAACAATAATAAATTCTTAGAAGCATTTTCTCCTGGCGCTATTCCAGAGCTTTGGTTTTCTCAAGAAGATTTACAGCGAGAGATTGCGGATGGTGGAGAAAGCGTTGGCTTAAATCCACTTACGCCAGAAGAAATAAGTGAAGCAAGAAGTCTTTTCACTCCTGAGGTTTTAGAGGCTGGACGCAGACGAAAGGAGGCGTTCGAGAGAGGTGAGAGCGACTTAGTTCTTGATGCTACAGTTAGGAGCTTGCTGCCCGTTGCTTGGTGGGGCGACTTAAATTCTGAGTCTTTCCGCGAAGGAGTCAGAAGAAGTGATATTCTTAGACTCGGGCTTCAAGATGAATTATTTGGCGACAACCTAGAGGCTGTCGAGAAATATAAAATCGAAAAAGAAGGCTATGACGCTGCTGATGCCAGCAAAACAGCTGCGCGCAAAGAAATGTTTGACGCGGAATCCACTCCACCTAACTCTCCATTTAGGGATGATCGCTACCTCGAGCTGGCTGCTAAGCGCGCAGTGATTCAGGCAGTAAGCGAAAACAAAGATGCAATCGCATTCTCTAAGGCCGATCGAGTTCAGAATAGGTGGAGCGAGAACTTTGATTACGAGGCCATCTATAACAAAAAGTTTCGCAAAATTATGGAAAAGATTACGGGCCAAACCGCGCAATCCGTGGATTTAGCTGGTTTTGAAGAGGACACGACCGATGGATTCTGGAGTTACGAATTAACGCCGGAGCTGAAAGAGCAAATCGAGTACGACGGCTTGCCTATGTTTAGTTTGCGTCCTGAAGAGGGAAGCATTCGCATACCAAAGAAGGGTGAGACAAAGATTGCAGATAGGTTCATCCAGGGATTACAGGATAAATTCCTGCCTATTAAGCGCCTGCAACAAAGCATCGAAGAGACAAGAGGTCGCGGCCTTTTTGAAGAAGAGGATGCCTACCTTGCGGAAGAGATGTTCTACGGCAAGACCGAAGAGGATCTCAGGCAAATCGAGCTAGAGTTTGTTGAGCCATTAGTGAAGGACATGGAGTCCTCCGGCATTTCTATGAAAGAACTCGATGATTTCTTAATGGCGAAACACGCGCCAGAGAGAAACAGAGAAGTTGCGAAGATTAATCCGGCGCTCCCAGATGGCGGCTCTGGCTTAACAACCAGGGAAGCAAACGAACATCTTGCGTCTGTCGCAGAGGATCCTCAGAAACTAGCAAACCTCGAGAGACTTGCGGGTCGCGTGTATGAGATGACCACGCTGACGCGAGAGCTGTTGGTTAATGGCGGCTTGATTAGCGAAGAGGAAGTTAGCTCATGGGATTCTAAGTATCAATTCTATGTACCGCTGAAAGGATTTGCTGATAATGAGCTTAATGACAAAGGATTCGCTATACGCACAGGGAAAGGCTACGAGATACAAGGCAAAGAAAGTCGGCGCGCTTTAGGCAGAAGATCTAAGGCTGACAGCCCCTTGGTGCAGGTGATGGCCGATCTTACTGAAAAGACGATTCGTAATCGCAAGAACGAAGTTGGGCAGTCGCTTCTTAAGCTCGCGGAAAACAATCCTGACTCGATGTTCTGGCAGGTCTTTACCGCAGATAACCCTGACACAAAGGACACCTGGAACGCACAAGCTAAAAAGGTTGTTACTGGCCCAGTGGACATGGCGCGTGATGATCGTTATTTCGGTGTTAAGCGCGACGGAAAAGCTTATTATATTAGAATCGAAGACCAAAGAATCCTCGATACAATGCGTAAGGTTGGCCCCCAGGCTCAAGGTGCGCTCATCAATACGATGGGCGCAGCTACTCGCTGGCTTTCTTTTGTAAACACTGCCGCTAACCCACAATTTGTCATTACAAACTTCTTAAGAGACATACAGGCTGCTGGCATAAATATTCTAGCAGAACAGTCTAAAGAAGGTGGGCGCATCGAAGGGGAAGAGTTGGCGGCGAGAGCTGTAAACTTAAAGAACGTCGGCGGCGCTGTTGCTGCGATTGCTGACTATCATCGAAACAAAAGGACACAACCAAAGGCAGGCAATGATTACCAGGCTTATTACCAAGAGTTCATGGAGACTGGCGGTAAGACAGGATTCTTTGATAGTCCTGATCTAGATAAAATTGCCAAAGACTTAAACGGGAGACTCAAAGAAGCTGGCGTTGGCAAGAAGGTGAAAGAGGTCGGTAAGAATATCCTCGACTTCGTAACCGACTATAACACCTCAGTTGAGAACGGTATTCGATTGAGCACTTATGTCGAGGCTAGGAAGGTCGGGCTAAGCCCAAAGAAAGCTTCTTCTCTAGCTAAGAATCTAACAGTCAATTTCAATCGCAAAGGAGATCACGGGCAAGTATTAAACTCTGCTTATATGTTCTTTAATGCGGCGGTTCAAGGATTGGCTCAATTCTCAGCAACCATGAGTCCGTTCCAGGTCGACAGCAAAGGTGATTGGAAGCTGCAAAGGAAAGTGAACACCGCGCAAAAAGTAGCCGGAGGAATTATTGTTAGTGCGGCGATGCTTGCGAATCTGAACCGTCTTGTTGGCGGGGAAGATGATGACGGTGAAGCCTACTGGGATAAAGTTTCGCCAGCTATCAGGGAGCGCAACATCGTATTCATGAAGCCTGACGGCAGCGGAGAATACTATAAGTTCCCTCTACCTTACGGCTATAACTTCTTCTATAACCTGGGCGACGTTCTCGAAGGCTCAGTATATGGAAGTGCTAGGCGTAAGCCGAAGCTAATGTCTCAGGCACTTGAGAGCTTTATTACTGCATTCAGTCCAATGGCATTGCATTCAGCGGATACTTTGGGCGAGAGAATGTTTATCTCAGCTACGCCATCAATTGCCGTCCCTGCGGCAGAGCTGGTTACCAATACTAATTTCTTCGGCGGCGATATTGTCAGAGAGCCAAACCCTTACGGAGCGCAGATGGCCGCTTCGCATAATTACTGGTCAACAACAAAAGGCCCGTATATTGCGATTGCTCAGTTTATGAATGACACCGTTGGGAATGGATCTTCTTATAAGTCTGGCTCTGTCGATCCGCTTGGCTTTATGTTCGACGCCGACGTTCTGGATATAAGCACCGATGTAAGCCCTGACACGCTTGAGCATTTGCTTGAGTATTCCCTGGGTGGTATTTACCGTACCGGAACGGGCGTAGCTGAAGCGGCTAACCGTTACTTCTCTGGTCGAGAGAACACTGCGGCCACTGTGCCTTTCATCAATAAGCTGGTCGGAAGAGATACGAGTGATTTCTCGGATCGATCTAATTACTACGATATCAGGCAGGAAATTACTAACGCTCGCACTGAGTATAGGGATTCTGACAACAAGAGAGAGGCGGTCGCAAAGCACAACGGCCTACACCTTCTATATAGGAGCACTCTAGGCGTAGACAAGCGCCTTGCCAGACTTCGTGAACAGGAAGATAGGGCGCGAGACAGTAAGAGGCTTTCAGCCAGGGATCGCGACGATAAGCTCTTAGAGCTTCGAGAGAAAATGGATGATGAGATAGATCGGTTCTATATCAAGTATCGAAACCACTTGTCACGCAGAGCTGAGAAGCAATAGGGCTATCAGCTAATGCCCAGCTAATGGGCTACACTAAAGGAGCTTGAGATGATTAAGAGTATAGGAAAGTTTGTGAGATGGAGAGTTCAGACTATGAGCGAGGCCCAGGCTGGGTTCTTTACTCTGGGTGCGGTAGTGCTTTTGGTGGCCGCTTGCTTAGTGTGAGACTGCCGTAAATTTTAGCCGTAAATTTTAGCCGTAATTTTATGTCGCTCTATGTCGTTGGGTGACGTTACACGCCGGAAAGCCAAGGCTCATGGAGGTCTATGTTACGCCATGTCAGTTACGAAACGGGTTCGAGTCCCGTCCGGTCCGCCATATTTCTCCATACGAATCAATACGCTGCGATCAAAGCAGCGCAATTAGCCGTAAATTAGCCGTAATTCGCACAGATTTTCCTCTTTTTTAGAGGCTATCATGAGTTCTGTGGGATGGATTCTTAACGTAGTTAAAATCGTGTTTTGAGAAATCAGATCTGAGCTAACAGATTAACCTGGTCTTTATCCTTCACACCAGACACCCAGTCGGCGTAGATGTTTAAGAACATCTCGGTGGTATGCCCTAACTGTTTAGCAGCAAAGGCGGGTTCGACTCCAGCCATGAGCATCTCTGATGCGCGAGTATGGCGGCAAGTGTAGCCTCTTCTATAGGTCATCCGGCATTTCTTCAAAGACTCTTTCCACGCAGCGGTGAATGGGTCTGCGTCTAAGTGTGGGCCGCCAAGTGTGTTCTTGAAAACATACCCTCCAGCGAACCTGCCTGGATTGTCCATAAGCACCTGCTTTAATTGCGGCGCTATAAAGACCGACCTGACTTGCGAATTCTTTAATCCTGAGAGCCTTCGCCTGACTATCGCGCGAGTAAGGGTAATCGTGTCATTGGTTATATCTTCCCAGCTCAAACCAAGTATCTCTCCGGTTCGCATTCCCGTTTCAAAAGCGATCGTGTAGAAAAGGCGCGCATCTCCAGTGAGCTTCGATAGCACCTTGGCTTTCTCTGCTGGGGTAAATCGAAGGATAGGGGGCTTCTGGTGTTTCTTCAGCCGAATCGCGTTCACGGGATTGGCGACAATCAGCTCTTCTTCCATCGCCAGAGAGAACACTCCTCGCAACGGGATAAGCGCATTACGTTTGGTTTTGTTTGTTACCTTGTGCGCGGCAAGTGCTTCGCGAATATGCGAAGGCCTAATCGAGCTTAAAGGTTTATTCTCAAGGACGGGCATCCAGTATTGATTGAGGATCTGAATATAGCTCTGATGCGTGGACAGCTTTACGTCTGTCTGGTTGATAAACTTCTGCGCAATAACCTTGAATGGAGTTTTGCTGGCGTATTCAAATCCCCCAGTTAGACCCTCAATCCAACGCTCTCTGTGAGCTACCGCCTTTCGGAGACCAGCTTCGGTGTTCGGGAAACTGGCACTTGTGGCTTCTCGTTTTCCGTGAAGCATAGCCTCGATCTGCCAGCTCCCGTGTCTCCACCTGATTCCCTTAGCCATTTCTCTATCTCCAACGGGTCTATTGCCGTAACCCGACCGATCTTAAAGTAATGAATGCCTAATTCAAGCTTCGGTTTCCATCCTCGGAAGGTTGTTTTGGGGAACCCTGTGCTTTCGCACCACATCTCAAGAGAGATTAAATTGCTCATCTCCAGCTCCTAATTGCCGTCGTCACCAAGCTTGAACTGCTCAAGCTCAGCTCGATCTTTCGCCCAGCCCAGATACTTTAATGACTTGCCAAGCTCCTGCTGAACGTCATCCTTCTTGCCTAACCGTAGAAGATACTTCAAGCCGCAAGCAACATCGTGGGCAAACACTCCGCGCATCGGTGCGATGATTGCGTTAATGATGTCACGGGCCTCGATGTTCTTTCCGCAGCTACAAGTCATTACTGCGTAATGGGACGGCTGATTAACAAGATCCCCTGCGGGTTTATCATCCAGAATAGCCTGAACCTTCTTTCTAGCCATAGCCTGTCGCCTCCTCGCGCTCCTTAATTTTTTGGAAAACCGCTCATCGAGAGCGGCCTCCACGTTGTGCAGAAGAAATGAGATACCCATTAGAAGGGAATATCGTCAGCAAATTCTGGCTCTGGCTGAGCCGCTGGACGCCTAGGGTCTGAGCGACTGGGCGCTGCGCTGTCTTTAGATCCCCCGCCGCCAAGCATCTGCATACTTAGCCCTCGAGTCTCGACGACATATTTCTTCTCGCCGTCCTTCTCGTAGTCGCGCGTTTCCTTTTTCCCTTCGACGTACAGCAAGTCTCCCTTTTTAACGTACTGTTCAACCACATCTACCAGGCC
>ENA-UZXB01012838-UZXB01012838.1-metagenome-genome-assembly--contig:-Day-2-1m-contig-12838_pt1 | contig 27241 bp, 29 predicted proteins | sample MGYA00260339_ERZ794899 | MGnify/ENA metagenome assembly ERZ794899 | reverse complement strand
CGCGAGCTTAACAAACCTGCCGACGAGAGGGTATCAGCGTTTGGTAACTTCCTCGGCCTGCAGACCCTTAGGGCCTTCTACCAAAGCGAACTCTACTTCTTGCCCTTCATTAAGGCTGCGATACCCATCGCCTTGAATCGCCCTAAAGTGCACAAAGATATCGTCTGGCCGGTCGGCCATGGTGATAAAACCAAAACCTTTGGCGTTGTTGAACCACTTAACGGTTCCTACCTGGCGGTCTGACATAAAAACTCCACCGCATAACTATTATTATTGTATGTAGTCTTATCAGGGCTTTAGGCGGAACGCAATACCTCTATTTGCGATCTTTGTCGTCTCAGTGTTGCAATCGACGACGCGGCTTGCTCTTGCTTTTGACGCTCTGCTAGCACGACTTCGGTGGGAGCTCGTTCGACAAAGGCCTTATTGTTGAGCTTTCCCTCGAGTCGAGCGAGCTCAGACTCGTGCTTGGTGATCTCTTTGTCTAGCCGCACTAGCTCTTGCTCGATATCAATGACCCCTGCCATGGGTACACGAATTTCAAGCTCTCCACAAAGCGCCATTAGGCTGGGAGGGGGTTCTGCGTCAGGTGATAGGGCGGTCAGCTGGCTGACTTTGGCCAACTTAGCGAGATAGGCTGTATTCCGTGTCAGGCGCGCTTTGTCTTGTTCGGAGGCGTGGCTTACTAATACGGTCAGTTCAGTTGATGGTGGGATGTTGGCTTCCGCACGAATCGTGCGGATCGCAATAATTATTGTCTTCAGCCACTCAATTTCACCCTCCGATTCCTCGTCGATCTGCTCCGCGCTGTAAGTTGGCCAGGGGGCCAGCATAATGCTGTCACCCTGCGTGCCGGCGAACGGGCTGACGCTCTGCCAAATCTCTTCGGTTAAGTAGGGCATAAAGGGATGCAGCATCCGAAGCGATTGCTCCAGTACCGTGATGAGTGTCTGCCGTGTCCCCAGTGCCGCCATAGCGTTGGTGTCCTCATCCCAAAGCACGGGTTTGGAGAGTTCGAGGTACCAGTCGCAAAATTCATTCCACACAAAGTCGTATAGCGCTTGTGATGCTAGGTCAAATCGATACTGAGCATAGGCGCTATCGACCACTTGAAGGGTCGACTCCATCCGGCTTTTGATCCAGCGGTCCGCCAGTGAGTCTTCGCCTCTTTTAGATAGTAGATCATGGCCTTCAGCATGGCTTAAGACGTACCGGGACGCGTTCCAGATCTTGTTGCAGAAATTGCGATAGCCCTCTATTCGCCCGATATCAAATTTGATATCTCTTCCCGTTGAGGCCAATGAATAAAACGCATAACGCAGTGCGTCGGTGCCGTAGCCCAGGATGCCATCTGGAAATTGTTTACGTGTGGCTTTATCGATTTTAGCGGTTAACTGCGGCTGCATGAGGTTGGCAGTGCGCTTCGCCAGCAACGCGTCGAGGGATATGCCGTCGATCAGATCGATTGGGTCTAATACATTCCCTTTGGATTTTGACATCTTCTGCCCTTCACCGTCGCGCACCAGTCCGTGAACATAGACCGTGTGGAAAGGCACTTCCTTCATAAAATGCAGTGACATCATGATCATCCGCGCGACCCAAAAGAAGATGATGTCAAAGCCGGTGACCAGTACCGATGCCGGGTGGAACGTCTTGAGATCATCGGTGTTATCTGGCCAGCCAAGGGTAGAAAACGTCCACAGTGCAGAGGAAAACCAAGTGTCGAGCACGTCGTCATCTTGTCGCAGGATCATGGTGTCTGGCAGTTGATGTTTAACGCGCACCGCTGCTTCAGAGTCACCCACATAGATGTTACCTGCGTCGTCATACCATGCTGGTATGCGATGCCCCCACCACAGTTGGCGGCTGATACACCAGTCTTGAATGTCGCGCATCCAGGAGAAGTAGGTGTTTTCCCATTGCTTGGGTACGAATTGGATGGCGCCCTGTTCGACGGCTTCGATAGCAGGAACGGCAAGTTTTTTTGCATCGACATACCACTGCGGGGTCAGCCAAGGCTCTATGACGGCGCCCGAGCGATCGCCTCGCGGCACTTTGAGGGTGTGGGGCTCAATTTTTTCGAGTAGCCCTAGTGCCTCGAGCTCAGCAACGACTGCCTTTCTCGCCACAAAGCGATCCATGCCCCTGAACCGCTCTGGTGCCGCATCGTTGATCGCCGCGTTGGCGGTGAGGATATTAATTTTTGGGAGCTGATGACGCTCTCCCATCGCATAATCATTGAAGTCGTGTGCTGGTGTGATCTTGACGCAGCCTGAGCCAAATTCAGGGTCGACATAGTCATCAGCAATGATGGGGATAGTACGATCGGTCAGGGGTAGGGCAATGTGACTGCCAATCAGGTGTTGATAACGATCGTCATCTGGATGGACTGCAACCGCCGTGTCGCCCAGCATGGTTTCCGGGCGAGTGGTCGCCACCACCAAGTGCCCGTCTTGGCCCTGCAGCGGATATCGCAGGTGCCACAGAGAGCCGGCTTCTTCCTCTTGCACAACTTCAAGATCAGAAATGGCAGTGTGAAAAGTGGGGTCCCAGTTGACGAGCCGATGCCCTCGATAAATGAGTCCCTCTTCAAATAGCGTGATAAAAACGCGCTGGACCGCTTGTGATAGCCCTGGGTCCATCGTGAAGCGTTCGCGGCTCCAGTCCGGTGACGTGCCCAAACGTCTCAACTGTTGCGTGATTGCTCCGCCGGATTCCGCTTTCCAGTCCCATACACGCTCAGTAAAGGCTTCCCTGCCGAGTGCTTCACGGGAGGAGCCCTCTGATTCTAGCTGTCGCTCGACTACCATTTGCGTGGCGATACCCGCGTGATCTGTGCCCACCTGCCACAGTGTGTTGTGGCCTCGCATTCGCTGATAACGCACCAATGCGTCCATGATGGCTTGCTGAAAACCATGCCCCATGTGGAGCGTGCCGGTGACATTAGGGGGAGGGATGGGGATGCAAAACGCGGGCCCTTCGCCCGATGGCGCAAAGTAACCATTGGCCTCCCAATAGTCATACCATCGTCCTTCGATGTCAGCAGGTGAAAAATTCTTGTCCATAGTCACGGTAGTGATGGGCCTCTAATGGTTAATCAGATCGTTCAGAGATCGTGTTTGGTCAGTGAGTAGCCTCGGTCTCGATAAAACCGCCATGCATTTCGTGAAGACGCTAGTGACGACTCATCTGGCGCTACGATTTCGGCAAGACGGCTAAAGCGAGAAAAGTAATCGAGGATCACGCCGGTAGTGTTAATTAACACATCGTTTTGCTCAAGGGGAGGCTCGGACCAGCCAATGCTAACCAGCTCTTTGCGATCATCCTCGATTAGAGCATGCGGCAGAAAACTTTCAGCACGAAATGTCCACAGCGCATTGTCAAAGGTGTGAGCTTGTTCCTCATCGCTGACGCTAACAAATAGGTGATGGCCGCGCGAAACGGCTTTTTCTGCAATACGGCCTACCGCGTTGACGACCGGTAGGCTGCCGTCGCGCGGGAGGACATAGAAGTCAATCTGCGTCATGAATGACCAGCACGTTCCCGCAAATACGCGATCAGCAATGGGACGGGCCTGCCGGTTGCGCCTTTGGGTGCGCTTCTGAATGCGCTGCCCGCAATATCAAGGTGAGCCCACTTGTAGTCTTCCGCGAACTGCGCCAAAAAGCAGGCCGCCGTGATGCTGCCAGCGCCGCCAGCACCAATATTGGCGAGGTCGGCGAATGGACTGTCGAGCTGTCGGTGATACTCGTCCCAGATTGGGAATCGCCACCCTCGGTCGTAGCTGCGTTCTCCCGCACTGATCAGACTATTGGCGAGATGGTCATCATTTGAAAATATGCCCGTTGCCTCGTGCCCTAAGGCGACGATGATCGCGCCGGTGAGGGTGGCAATATCGACCACTTCGATTGGCTCGAAGCGGGCAGCGTAAGTGAGCGCATCACACAATACGAGTCGTCCTTCAGCATCCGTATTGAGCACCTCTATTGTTTTGCCAGACATGCTGGTGACTACATCGCCGGGTTTTGTGGCTCGTCCACTCGGCATATTTTCAGCTGCTGCGATCACGCCTACGATGTTGATGGGTAACGCCATTTCTGCAGCCGCATGCAGCGCACCGAAGACCGAACCGGCACCCCCCATATCGAACTTCATCTCGTCCATCTTACCGCCGGGCTTAAGGCTAATGCCTCCAGTATCAAAGGTAATGCCTTTGCCCACGAGGCAATAAGGACGCGTCTTTGCGGAAGCGCCCTGATACTTAATGACGATGAGTTGCGAGGGTTGATCGGAGCCGTTACCCACCGACAATAAAGAGTGCATACCCAATGACGCCATTTTCTGCTCGTCCAGCACGGAGACGGACAGTTTCGAGTGCATCCGTGCAAGCTTTCGGGCCTGACCGCTGAGGTATTTTGGCGTGCAGATATTGCCAGGCAGGTTCACCAGTTCTCGCGTGAGGTTTGCTCCTTGGCCAGTGGCCCCACCTATCGCGACTGAGCGCTTGGCTTGTGCGACGGAGCAGAGGTTACCTGGCGACACGGCGACCCGTTTGAGGGGGCGAGCAGGCTTTTTACGCTGATTGAGCGTGTGTTCGTATTGATAATGTGCCAGCGTGAGCTGCAATGCGATTTGCTCAAGCAACATGCTTGCGTCCCGAACTTTAGCCGTTAGGCCATCTGTCCAGACGAGGGCGTCCTTCGCTTGACTACTCATGAGCGATCGAGCGAGCGTTTCCGCCAATTTTTTTGCTGAGCTCACAGTTTGACCGCCGATGTCTCCACAGCCGATCAGCAACACACGTTGAACCCCAGCATTTCCGGGGAGCCAATGGTGACTTCCCAATGACGACGAGAAGTCGCCGTTTCTAATGGCATTAGTGACGGTGCCACCCAGCAATTTATCAAGCGCCTTTAGAGGAGGCGACAGTGTTTTTTTATCGGGAACCAGCGCCACGAGGGCCTGAGTCTTTATTTGGCCGATGGTGTTGGCGGTACGTGCGGTAATACTCAATGTGGCCATGCGATATCCTAATCCTGTTACGCGGGAAGCGGGAGGGCGCTAGTGTATGATGCCGGAGCCTTTAACGAAATAACCATCTACGGACTTTCAACCCAATATTGAGCTAATGCGGATACTTCGGTACTTAACACGCGATATTTTACTGCACACAGTGGCGGTCAGTTTTGTCCTGTTCCTGGTCGTGTTTGCGGGTCGATTCATCCGGTATCTGGCTGAGGCGGCAGTGGGCTCGCTGACGGGCGATGTGTTGCTACCGATTATGCTGTTCAAGTTGCCTGGGTTCTTTGAAATGATTCTGCCGCTTGGTCTCTTCATCGGTATTTTGCTGAGCCTCGGTCGACTTTATGCAGAGAGCGAAATGGTGGTGCTCAGGGCTTGTGGCGTTGGCCCGGGTAGACTCGCCGGATATGTCTTAGTGCCCACCATGGTGGTGGTTAGCGCAGTAGCGTTCTTATCGCTCTATGCGGCGCCCGAGGGCTCTGCACGCGCCCAAGTGCTATTGGATAACCCGCGGTCAGCAGAGGGGCTTCATATTCTGAATGAAGGTCGGTTCCGGAAGCAGCGGGATGGACATTACGTCACTTATGCCGAGCAAATCGACGACGCGGGTGTGATGCACAATATTTTTGTTTTCGAGCGAGAGCCGGGATCGCAATCAGACATCTATAACGCAACTTTTGCCCGAGAAGGCGAAATCGTTTTTCAGGAGTCGACGGGGCGTCGGTATCTGGAGTTGCGGGGAGGAACTCGATATCAAGGGGAGCCAGGAAAGCTCGCGCTGGAAGAAATACAATTTGATTTGTATGGCGAGTTGATCCCGGAGTCGCAAGGGAGTCTTCGCCGCACCACTAAAGTACAAGCGATGGCGACGCGAGCATTGTGGGACAGTAGCGATCCAAAATTACGTGGCGCTTTGTGGTGGCGTGTGTCCTTGCCGCTCATGGTGCCGGCCATCGCAATGATCGCCCTAGCGCTGAGCCGCACTGATGCCCGGCGAGGTCGCTATGCAAAGATTGGGCCCGCGATGGTGGTTTTACTGCTCTATTTTCTGGGTCTGACTCAGGGCAGGGGGCTGATTGAATCTGGTCAGGGTCCGGAGGTCATGTTAGCGGTGCACGTGGTTTTTGCTGTTTTGTCTCTCGTTTTACTGCATTGGGAGCGCATCAGTAAACGCTGGAGCATCGTCAATGTCTAAGCTTGATCGTTACATCGGCGGTGGCGTGATGATGGCGACGCTCGGGGTGCTACTGCTGCTGGTGGGGCTGGATGCTTTGACCTCCGTCATCGACGAAACGGATGACATCGGCGATGGGTATGGTTTTCTCGATATTTTAGTCTACGTGGGTTACACCTTACCGCGTCGCATTCACGAGTTCGTGCCATTTGCGGCTTTAATCGGGGCGCTTATTGCGCTCGGTCGTCTTGCTGCTTCGAGTGAGTTGGTGGTGATGCGTGCGGCAGGCGTATCGATCAGTCGTATGGCAGTCACTGTGTTAAGGCCCGCGCTACTCGTGGCGGCCCTCGGTTTTTCAGTCGGGGAATTTGTTGCGCCGCACTCGGAGCAATTGGCGATGAGCTATCGTGCCCTAGCGCAGCGGTCCGAGTCTGCGGTCGCTGGCCGGTTTGGTGCTTGGAATCGTGATGGTAATACTTTTATCCATGTCGACGCAGTCCAGAGAGGCGGGGTCGCTTACGGAATTACCTTACTTAATTTTACTGAGGACCGGCGCCTAGACACCACGCTGATGGCAGAACGAGCGACTCATGCGGGGGATCACTGGATGTTGGAGCGCGTCAAGCTGACCCGCTTAGAGCCCAATGGCACAGTGGTGTTGGAGGAGACGTTAAGGCGATGGGATACGGCCATTACACCCCAGTTGCTCACTCTGGATGTGGTGGATCCAGAGACGTTATCTGTGATGCAGCTTTGGCCTTACGCGCAATATTTGCAGCAGCAGGGCATGGTCTTTACGGATATTAAGCTCGCATTCTGGCGGAAAGTGTTGCAGCCCTTTGCGACCTTGGGCTTAGTGCTCGTCGCCATGTCATTTATTTTCGGGCCGCTACGAGAAGGCACGATGGGAGCTAGGATCTTTGTCGGGGTGATTGTCGGAGTTGCCTTCCGAATCAGCCAAGATTTTTTCGGGCCCGCCAGCCTGATTTTTGGCTACGACCCACTACTGGCCGCCCTGTCACCGATAGTCGTCTGTTGGTTGGGAGGACTGTGGTTATTGCTCCGCCGCACTTAGCGACATAGGCTCACCCCTTTTTGGGAATCAGTACCAGCCGCGTTCCCGACCACTGATCATGCCAGTATGCGTTGTCCGCCGAGACGAAGCGCCAGAAATAGCCCAGACCGAGGAGCGTCGCTGATAAAAGAGCGCCCACTACCCGTATCAGTGCTTGTCTCCAGGTTGGCCGTTCGCCACTCTGAGTGATCAGCTTAATGCGCCATGCCTGCATGCCGAGGGTCTGGCCGCCTCTGCGCCAAAAAATGCCGAAGAACAGGATGACGATCACCAGCCAGCCCGCCCATTGCAGCACTCGCGGCACAGTGGGTTGAGCAATACTGTCTGTGGGCCCCAGTATCGCGACCCAGATAGCGGTCGCGGCCATAAACAGCGGGAGTATAAGCAGCAAGTCGTAAAGCATTGCTAGTATATGGCGCCAAATGGGTGGGGTAGGGAGGCGCTTTAGTGATGCAGACTCTGGGGTCATAGTAACGTTGGCCGTTAAAGATGAAATCGTGATTTCAGCGTAAACTAGCATGAACTGGATAAGATCGATGCCCATCATGATAAAAGACGAAATCAACGCGGCGTTGCAAGTCGCCTTTGCGCCGCAGACGTTGCTAGTGGAAAACGAGAGCTTTCGCCATAACGTGCCCGAGGGTTCGGAGACTCACTTCAAAGTGACGTTAGTGAGCGAGGCGTTTTCTGGGCAGCGTAGTGTCAAGCGACATCAGTCGGTCTATGCCGTGCTCAAGGAATGGCTGGCGGGGCCTGTCCATGCGCTGGCACTTCATACCTATACGCCCGACGAGTGGGATCAAGTGGCGGCAGTACCGGCGTCACCTGACTGTCGAGGAGGAACGGGGAAGTGATTAGTCACGTTGACGCCTTGGACCGCGTGGTTGTCGCCTTGTATCGTTTTGTTCGACTCGATGATTTTGCGTTACTCCGCGCGCCCTTGCTGGAGGTGTGTCAGCAGGCGCAAGTCAAAGGGACGTTGCTGCTCGCGAAAGAGGGTATTAATGGCACGATTTCTGGGAGTCGAGAGGGTGTTGATACCGTCATCGCTTGGTTAGAGCAGGACCCTCGTTTCGCGAGTCTTGACTGGAAAGAGTCTTTTCATGGCGCTACGCCATTTCATCGAATGAAAGTGAAGTTGAAGAAAGAAATTGTAACCATGGGGGTTGAGGATATTGACCCGACCGTTTGCGTAGGCCAGTACGCGACGCCCGCGCAATGGAACGCATTAATCGACGATCCTGATTGCCTGGTCATCGACACTCGCAATGATTATGAGGTGGCCATTGGCACTTTTCGGGGTGCCATTAACCCAGAAACGGAGCATTTCCGAGATTTGCCTAGCTGGGTCGATACGCACTTACAGCCATCTCGCCATAAAAAAGTCGCGATGTTTTGTACCGGCGGCATACGATGTGAAAAATCGACTTCTTATTTAGTGTCTCAGGGGTTTGAGCAAGTCTGGCACTTGCAGGGAGGCATTTTGAAGTATCTCGAGGAGGTGCCGCTGTCTGAATCGCGATGGCAGGGGGAGTGCTTTGTTTTTGACGCCCGTGTCGCGGTAAATCATGACTTAGAGCAGGGCAGTTTTGACCAGTGTTATGCCTGTCGTCACCCCATCACTGAGGCGGCAAAGGAATCCTCAAAGTATGAAAAGGGTATTTCTTGCCCGCGATGTTACGACCAGCGCAGCGACCGCCAGCGGGCGCGTTTTCAAGAACGGCAAAAGCAGGTAGAGCTTGCGGCATCGCGAGGTGAGCGTCATATCGGCGGCGAGCCGCCGATTCGTCAGACCAAGGATGCTTCATCGCAGTGAGCGAACGCGATTGATTAGCTCGTCAGTGGGATGAAAGTAGCTCACGGACGTGCCATCACCCGCCGATATCACCCCGACCACTCGGACACTGCCGCTGGCTGTGCGTCGCAGAATCGCGCCGCCTGATGCGCCTTTTTTGGCCACGCAGTCGGATCGTGCAGGCTGGCTAGTGGCGACGATGACCACACAGTCCGGATCATACATCAGCCCTCGCGAGGGTGGCGTTTCTCCGGGTTCCTCGGACCTACTTGAATCAGTTGTAGGGGCAAAACCTGCTGCGATGACGCGAGTGCCGCGTTGAGCGGGATGGGATGAAAGGGGGATCCAAGCGCCGATGACGGTGCTGGTTACCGGAGTGAGAATCGCCCAGTCCGCAGACATCGAGCCGCCGCTGATAATGAGACGGACTGGCAACGGGCTCTCAGGTGAGTGTTGGGCGAATAATTGAATGGGCCCTTGTGTGGCGGCGTAATCTTCGAAGCAGTGCCAGGCACTGAGCAGTAACGTGTCTGGCCCCGGTGTGATGGCGGTGGCGCTGCAGTGTTCAGTAAAGTGGCGCATGCGGCCCTCTACTGAGCGGATGACAGGCACCTCAATGCGGACCATGGCGGACTGCCAGTGGAGCGCTTGCAGATCTGGGGCAAGCCTTGGGTCTGCAATGAGTGGCTGCGATAGCATGAGCAAAGTCAAAGACCGTAACAGGAGGGTCCGCACTGTAGTGGCATGAAATGGCCGCATGACGATTCCGGTGAGTTGGTGCTGGCGGCTTGACCATAGCACTGATTGAAGGCGTTGGATCATTGTCTAAGCCTAACGGCTCATGAGGGGGCGGGGCTGGTGTATGCTCGCTGCGCACGACATTCGTCAATTAAAAATGTAGGCCGCAGAGGGGCTATTCGAGCATCGCGGTCTGAGAAAAAGAGAATTGGGGTTTAACACGTTGGATTACTCTGGGCAGCAGTTAAAAATGGGCCTTTCGCTGGCGGTCATTGCCAACATTATTTGGGGGGTTGCGGCGTTATATTGGATTGAAACACAGCCAGTCAGAGCGGTTGATGTCGTCGCCCACAGAGCAATCTGGAGTTTGCCGATTGCGACAGGAATCCTCCTATGGATGCGTCGCTTGCCCGCTACATGGGCCCTGATCAAGCACCGTAAAACACTCCTATGGAGCGCGTTGGGTACGCTATTGCTGAGCACTAACTGGGGTGTTTTTGTCTATGCGGTGAATGCGGGTCGAGCGACGGAAGCGAGCCTCGGCTATTTCATGTTGCCGCTATTGACCATCATTGTGGGCAGATTTGTGTTTAAGGAAACCCTCAGCACGGCCCACCGATTGGCTATTGCGCTGGCCGTCGCGGCGGTTGTTTTGCAGATGTTTGCCTATGGGAGCCTGCCATGGATCAGCCTGGTCGTATCGACTTCGTTTGCGCTTTACGGCGCCATTCGCAAGAATATTGTGGCCGATTCGATGCAGGGTTTATTTATAGAGACCCTCTGTATGTCACCGTTTGCTCTGGGTTGGCTTTGGTTTACTGGTGGGGCAGGAATGGGGGCGCATGGTCTTCGTGTAGATGTGTTCCTGTTGTTGGCGGGTGTCTACACGACGGCGCCGCTGCTGACTTATATTGCGGCGGCCAGATTGTTGCCGCTGAGCATTGTGGGCTTTACTTCTTATCTGGGACCCACGCTCCAGTTGTTGGTCGCGCAAACGGCATTGGGAGAATCGATTGATTTAGCAACGGCTGTGTCGTTTGGGCTCGTTTGGATGGGTGTTGTGCTGGTGTCTGGCCAGGGTCTTTTGCGGGTTCGAAGACACCGTCGGAAACAGGTTTGAAAAATAGGGTTTATGAAAAGGTATTGAGTTGGTAAGCGGTCAATATAGCGACGTAACAGATATCGCAATAACTTGTGATCACAGGTTTCGATGGTCCAGCTAGGCGCATTGGGGCATGAGTGGCGCGGGCTGCTTGATGACGAGTTTCTAAAACCTTACCTGTCTGAGCTGAGTGTCTTTTTGCGAGCTGAGAGGGCGGCTGGTAAAGAGATCTTTCCTGCCGAGAGTGAGTACTTTGCCGCCCTAAATGCCACACCACCCAGTTCGGTGAGAGCGGTGGTGTTAGGGCAGGATCCATATCATGGTCCTGGCCAAGCGCATGGACTGAGTTTTTCGATCAAGGGCGGGGGTCGAACTCCACCGTCTTTGCGCAATATTTTCCGCGAGTTGGTATCCGACCTTGGCATTGCAGCGCCTGAGAGTTCTGATCTGACGCATTGGGCGGGGCAGGGTGTGTTGTTGCTCAATAACGTACTCTCGGTTGAGAGGGGTTCTGCAGGCTCGCATCAAGGTAAGGGTTGGGAGCACTTCACAGACGCTGTTGTGCGTGCGGTGAGTCAGGGGGAGTATCCGGTCGTGTTTATGCTTTGGGGAAGCCACGCACAAAGGAAGGGCGCGGCGATTGATCGATCGCGGCATTGTGTGCTGCAGGCGCCGCATCCTTCACCGCTGTCGGCCCACAGAGGGTTTTTGGGTTGTGGGCACTTCAGTAGGGCGAACGCATTCCTGCGCGCCCATCAGAGAGGCGAGGTAGATTGGTCGCTGTCTTCAAAGCACGCTTGAATAGTAGAAAGCGCGCTTTCAGGCTCGCCGAGAAATACCGAGTCGCTTGCCGCATCAGGAGTGAGCTCAATCAGTACCTGCTGGGCGTTATTCTGGGTGGCTAGATTGACGACGCTACCGACAGCCCGATTCGCTTGGTTACTCAGGCGAGCACCGGGAGCGATGGTGTCATGCATCTCATCGAGCGTGTTGTCCAGCGAGGCACGGTACAAACGCCGTTTTGGCGTGCCACGATAATGCAGTCGAGCGACGATCTCTTGTCCTGTATAGCAGCCTTTCGTGAAGCTGACGGTGCCGTTGAGGTCGTAATTCAGGTCTTGTGGCAAATAGGCGCCAATCGTGTCGAGTTCCACTCTGGCCCTAGCGGTTATCATGTCAACCTCAGCTAACGGCAGGAGCGCCGTGTCCTGGGATGGCGCTGCAGACTCGCTAGCTTGCCAACACTCGATGATGCCATCGCCGCGCGGTATCTCAATACCCACGATCGTGTCGGCGTCATAGTGCATCAGTGCGGTGTGTTCGGGTGACGGCTTAGCAGCATGAACGGCACGACATGAAACGCGCCAGTCTGAGTGAGTCAGCGTGCTTTTAGAAAAAGAAAGATAGGGCTTAAGGTGGACTGCTAGCGCGGCCATGACGGCTTGCCGACCCCGTATCATGACGTATTCGGCATTAACGATAACAGCGAGCACGTCTGCGATCACTCTGCCTTTTGGGTTGCAAAAGGCGGCGAAACGAACGGCACCTGGCTCGGTATTCTCAAAGTCCGCGGTCGTCTGTCCCTGGAGGAAGTGGACCGCATCTGCGCCGGCTAACGTCATGACCAGGTCAGTGTCGGCCGGGGTAGCCTTTTGCGGCGGGGTGTTAGTGTCAGTCACGCGATTATGATGTCCTCGGCAATACTAATGGAAGACGCCTATACTACACCTTTGGGTAGGCAGATTGGATCGTTAGCATGGACCAGCGCGAAGAATGGAACAGAGCACGATGGGCCAGTCGCCGAGGGCTGTTGGAGTTAGATTTGCTGTTGTCGCCGTTTGTTGATGACGGGTTTGCGCAGATGAGTGCGGAGTTGCGGGCGATGTATCGAGAGCTGTTATTTCAGGATGATCAAGATTTACTCGAATGGGTCATGGCGCGCAGCGATACCCCAGAACTGCGCTGGCAACCCGTGATTGCCGAAATACGACGCTTCCACCAACTGGATGTTTAACAGCGGTTAATCAACGATACTCAGGCAGTTGATCCACCGGACCGTCTAGCGCCAGTGTTGGATCAAAATTGGGCGGTATCAATACTGAGTCCCGCGCGTCGGGCAAGGTGTCAGGATAATCTGAGTTAAAATGTAGCCCGCGACTCTCGTTTCGTCCCGACGCACACGACACCATAAGTTGTGAGACCTGAGTCAGATTGCGCATCTCGAGCAAGGGCCGCGTAATTTGGAACCGACCGTAGTACCGAGAGACTTCCTGCTGAAGCAGGGCGATGCGCGCGGCGGCGTATTCCAGTCGCCGTGTAGTCCGGACGATGCCCACGTAATCCCACATCAAGCGTCTGAGCTCTTGCCAGTTATGCTGTATCACCACCTTTTCGTCAGAGTCGCGAACACGACTGTCGTCCCAGACTGTGGGTGTGGCGGCAGAGCCAGAGATGGGGCTAGAGAGTGAGGTGGCGATGTGTTCCGCGGCAGATTGTGCGTAAACAAAACACTCAAGTAGCGAATTACTGGCCATTCGATTAGCGCCGTGCAGTCCAGTGCATGCCGATTCGCCGATCACGTAGAGCCCCGGAATATCGGTAGCCCCATGCTGATTCACGACGACTCCGCCGCAGGTGTAATGCGCGGCGGGCACTACCGGTATGCGCTCAGTCGTAATATCGATTCCCAATGCCAGGCAACGTTCATGGGCTTGAGGAAAGTGACGCGTGATAAAACTGGCGGGCCGGTGACTGATGTCAAGATAAACACAATCTGCGCCCAGTCGCTTCATTTCATGATCAATAGCCCGCGCGACAATATCCCTTGGCGCGAGTTCGGCCCGGGGGTCGAAGTGTGGCATGAACCGTTCGCCGCCCTCGAGGTGCAGCGTAGCGCCTTCGCCCCGTAAAGCCTCGGTGACTAAAAAGGAGCGTGTCTTCGAATGGTAGAGGCAGGTTGGGTGAAACTGATTGAATTCGAGATTAGCCACTCGACAGCCAGCGCGCCATGCCACCGCGATGCCGTCCCCGCTGGCTCCGTCGGGATTGGTAGTGTATCGATACGCTTTGCTGGCTCCGCCCGTGGCTAGCACCACCGCATTGGCGCTGAGGGTTTCAACGCGTCGGGTTTCGGTGTTGAGTAAGTGGGCGCCACAGACTCGGCCCTCCGACTTGATCACATCAACCAAGCAAAGGTCAGTGAGCAGTGTGATGTTAGACGCTTGCTCGGCGCGATTGGCGAGCACCTCGGAGATGGCAAGGCCTGTTTGGTCAGCGGCGTGGATGACACGTCGGTGGCTGTGGCCGCCCTCCATCGTGAGGTGAAATTCACGAAACTCAAGGTCAGGCTGATCGTCTCTTAGATCAAATGCCATGCCTTGTGACACCAGCCAGTCGACGCTTTGTCGGCTGCGCCCGATAGTAAAGCGCACCGCAGGCTCATGGCATAGGCCCGCGCCGGCATTGAGCGTGTCGGTCACATGGGCCTCTACTGAGTCACGGTCGTGTAAGACGGCTGCCATACCGCCTTGTGCCCAGGAAGTTGACCCCGAGCCAACCTGGCTTTTTGACAAGACCGCTATTTGCAGGGTGTTGGGGAGTTGCAACGCGAGACTCAGCCCAGCGGCGCCGCTGCCGATGATGAGCACGTCAAAGCTAGGAGAGGTGGACATGTTAGGTTGACCGTAAGTGTGACGCGAGTGCGGTATAATAATGGCCTGTAAGTGTAAATGATCGGGAACTTTTTGCTTGCGACGCGATCAGATAAGTCGGTAAATAGCCGGGAAGATTTATCCCCTGGCAGATTGGGTGAATTGAAGGTGTATTTTGACAGCCTCTGAGACAGATCAGCAACTGGTTCAGAGGGCGCAACGCGGCGATTTGCGGGCGTTCGACTTGTTGGTACTAAAGTATCAGGGTCGAATCGCGGCGCTGGTCAGCCGGTACGTGTCGGATCGGTCTGAGGTGGAAGATGTTACGCAAGAAGCCTTTATCAAGGCATACCGGGCCCTCGATAAGTTCCGAGGTGACAGCGCCTTCTACACCTGGTTGTACCGCATCGCTGCCAACGCCGCCAAAAATTATTTGGTGTCCAGAAGCCGCCGGCCGGCAGCTGACGCCACAATAGAGGACGCGGAGGTGGGCCAGCAGGCTGAGTTGTTGGCCGACGTGGGAACCCCTGAGGCGGTCGCAATGGGGGAAGAGTTGGCCGAAGTGGTGGAAGACGCTTTGGCGGCCCTACCCGAAGAACTGCAGGCAGCACTGACATTGCGGGAGTTTGAGGGATTAAGTTACGACGATATTGCGGCAGTTTTGGACTGTCCCGTTGGAACAGTTAGATCTAGGATTTTTCGGGCACGCGAGGCGATTGATGAGCGTGTTAAGCGGCAAATGAGTGGGGAGTCGGGATACAGATGACAACCAATGAGAGAGAATTCGAAACGCTGTCCGCGGTGATGGATGGGGAAGCTGATGAGCTCGAGTTACGACGTATGCTCGATTCTGCCAGTAGCGACCCTGAGTTAAAGGCAAAGTGGCGTCGGCAGCAAATGGTGCGGGAATTGCTTCAAACCCGCCGCATCAGCCAGCCAGACATTGAGGTGTCCGCTGCCGTAAAAGGGACGTTGACTGGCGGAAACAGTGCACTCAGAAATCCGCTTTGGAGTATGGCTGTGGCTGCTTCTGTGACCATGGCAGTCGTGCTGGGCGGTCAGCAACTGTTGGTGCCCCAAAATAGCGTCATGCAAGGCGCCGTAGTCAGTGATGTGGTGGGTGGTGTCGTCCCGGTTTTGGGCGCACAGCCCGTTCAGGCCAGCCTCGGTGCGAGGTCATTACCGGTCGCAGGGCGGCAAGTCGATTCGGCCGATAATGAGCGACGAGAAGCGGCGGCTATGTATGAGCGGCTGGCACAAGATCGCTACCGAAATCTGGGCCGCCGTCACGCTTCGGCCGCTGCGCAGACTCATCCTGCTCCTTATATTTCTTATGTTCGTGCGCCGGCGGCTAGTGGTGAAAATCCCCCGTTGCAGTGAGCCGATGAGCTACTGGTGGATGCGGTTTTTAGGCGCACTGTCGCTCTGTATTGTCTGTCTGCCGCTACCGGCACAGTCCTCTGCACTCGACTGCGAATTAACGACTGAGCCTGAGCAGGCGCTTGCAAAACTGTTGGATGCTCACAGGGCCGTTTCCTATGAGGGAACAGTGCTGTTCGAGCGAGCAGACAATCGACAATTTTTAGAGGTTGCGTGGCCAAGCCGGGATGTCCCCAATGAGCATCGTCAGGGAACGCTGCGTCGTCTTAATGCGAAGGTGAACCCTCAGGCGGAATTTTGGCCAAGCGCGTTTGTCCCAGAGGGCCGTGTGTGCGATCTCGGCAAATTTTATTCAGTGAGCCTAGATTCGAGTCGTGTCATTGCGGGGCGATTGACAAAAAAGTTGGTGCTGCGGCCGCGCGACACATTGCGCTTGGCGCACTTTGTTGATGTGGATGTTCAAACGGGCATGGCGCTTGCGATGGTAACTGCTGAACCGGGCGGAAAAGTGCTGGAGCGATTTGAGTTCGCCGCTATTCGCTATCGAGATTTGCCTGCGTCTGAGGTTGGTCAGCCTGAAGAGTTGGACGGCGGATCGATTGCGCCGGGCCGAGGCGTGATACCAGGCTACTTTGTGGTGGCTGAAAACCATGAGGAAGGTGTCTTCGTGGTCAGCGACGGCTGGGCTACTGCCTCTGTATTTATTGAGCCGTTGCCTCCGACCGCGCCATCTGGCGAGGGTGCCGTCATTGACGGTGCCACACTTACCTACACTCGAGGCACTCGGGTTGGCAATAATGGTGTGTTGATTAGCGTGCTGGGAGAGGTGCCTGTGGTCACGGCAAGACTGTTAGCGGATGCGGTGCGTTCTGCCGGGGCAGGGCCATAATGGGCGGGGTAACGGAACCCGGTATTGTGGTGGGTGTAGAGACCAATGCTGTGTGGGTGGAAGCCGATCGAAGCGCTGCATGTGGTCGCTGTGCAGCGCGCGCAGGTTGCGGGCAAGGTGCCTTGTCAGCCCTTTTGCAACAGGGCAAGGGTCGGGTGAAAGCACTGTCAAGTGACACCCTGCAGGCATCAAGTTGTCAAGTTGGCGATGAGGTTATGATCGAGATTCCCGACTCCACTTTGCTGGGAGGTACGCTATGGCTCTACGGTTCGCCTCTAATGATGGGGACAGGCTTTTCACTGTGGGCAGCTTCCTGGGGTGATTTGTGGGCCGCCAGTGCGTTCTGCCTTGGGTTGTTGAGCGGGTTTGCTATCCTTCGGCAGCTGAGCTACCGCTTTCAAGGTCGGTTGCCCGGCATGGCGGAACCTCGGTTAGCGTCTAAAACTGCGGAGCCGCATTCCGAGCTGCTCGCAAAACAGTAACGTCAATCTAGTTAGATGTGGAGTACGGCCATGATGGTACGCGCTGTGTTGTTTATTTCTGTTTTTTGGGGTCTGTGTGGTTTCGCCAGCCTGTCGAGTGCGGCGCTGCCTGACTTCACTGAAATAGTCGAAGCTTCCTCACCTGCAGTGGTGAAGATACTTGTAGAGTACGAGGCGGAAAACCCTCGCTATCAAGAGGAATTAGAGGAGCTACCCGAATCTTTGCGGAGATTCTTTGACTTTCGCGGCCGCCCCCCAGTGCCGCGTGAGCGGGCGGGCATGGGTTCTGGATTTATCTTCTCCAGCGATGGTTTCGTGATTACCAATCATCATGTCGTCGACGGTGCGGCACACGTCGTGGTGCGTTTGCCCAACCGGCAGGAATTTGATGCCGAGATCATTGGTACTGATCCGCGGTCTGATCTGGCGGTGCTAAAAATTGCCGGTGATAGCCTGCCTATTCTGCGCTTGGCGGAGGACGGGGCGGTCAAGGTGGGGCAATGGGTGCTGGCGATCGGCTCACCCTTTGGGCTGGATTTTTCGGTTACCGCTGGCATTGTCAGCGCAGTAGGGCGCAGTTTGCCGACTACTGCTGGTGACAACTATGTGCCTTTCATTCAAACGGATGTCGCGATTAATCCGGGCAACTCGGGTGGGCCGTTATTTAATCTTGAGGGAGAGGTCATCGGGGTTAATTCTCAGATATTTACGCGCTCGGGCGGGTCAATCGGATTGTCGTTTGCGATTCCGAGCTCAGTGGTCCGCAATGTCGTCGCTCAAATACAAGAAACAGGTGAGGTAGAGCGCGGATGGTTGGGTGTCAGTATTCAAGATGTCGACCGCAATCTTGCCGACTCCTTCGGTCTGGATCGTCCGAGGGGAGCCTTAATCGCTCAGGTGGGTAAGGATTCACCTGCCGAAAATGCCGGCCTGGCATCAGGCGATATTATTGTTAGCTTCGATGGTCATGCCGTTGAAACGTCATCAGACCTGCCTCATATCGTTGGCCTCATTGCGCCGGGGACGTCAGTTGAGGCGGTGATTATGCGCGATGGCAAAGAGCGATCCATTGAAGTGGAGGTGGGTGTGCTAGCTGCAGATGCAGTGGCCAGGGTTGAGACAGAGGCCGCATCAGACGGGACGGTGAGACTCTTGGGTATGCGTATTGCACCGGTCGAGGCGGAATTGCTGTCGGAGCTGGGATTATCCGGTGGCGTCTGGGTGGTCGGCGTTAAGCCGGGCTCCCCAGCGGATGAATCGGGTGTGGAAGAGGGCGATATATTGACTCGATTGGGCAGTCGTCCGATCAGCCAGATAACGGATCTTGATGGCGTTGCAGACGAGTTGGTGTCTGGCGCTTCTGTCCCGGCGAGGCTGATTCGCGGACGTAGCCCCCTATTCATTGGCATTCGTATACCTGAAAGCGACTGATGCTCGAGTGTTTAGCGTGCTAAAATAGCGCGCTTCGATATTACGGATTGTTGTTTCTAACAGTCCCCATTCCTTTTGAGGCGACCAAGCAGTGGCTGAACTCAGTCATATACGTAATTTTTCTATCATCGCGCATATCGACCACGGCAAGTCGACGCTGGCTGATCGTTTTATTCAGCACTGCGGCGGACTGTCAGAGCGAGAAATGGCCGAGCAGGTGCTTGATTCCATGGACTTGGAGCGCGAGCGCGGTATTACGATCAAAGCGCAGAGCGTCACGCTAGATTACGAGTCTGCAAGCGGTCAGGTGTATCAGCTGAATTTTATTGATACACCTGGGCACGTTGACTTCTCATATGAGGTTTCTCGCTCACTGGCTGCTTGCGAGGGCGCCCTGTTAGTGGTGGACGCGGGTCAGGGTGTCGAGGCGCAGTCAGTTGCAAACTGTTACACCGCAATTGAGCAGGGTGTCGATGTGCTGCCAGTGCTCAACAAGATGGATTTGCCTCAGGCTGATCCTGAGCGCGTGCAGCAGGAGATTGAAGAGATTATTGGGATCGACGCCACAGAGGCGGTCCCGACGAGTGCAAAGACAGGGCTGGGTATCGAGGATGTGCTCGAATACCTCGTTCGAAAAGTACCGGCACCAATCGGTGATCGCGACGCGCCCCTGCAGGCACTTATCATCGATTCGTGGTTCGATAATTACTTGGGCGTTGTGTCGTTGGTCCGCGTGATGCATGGGCAGCTCAGTAAGCGAGACAAGTTTCTAGTCTCGTCTACCGGCAAGCAGCACCAAGCGGACATGATTGGCGTGTTCACGCCTCGACGAACCACGACAGACTGCTTGATGGCAGGAGAGGTGGGTTTCGTCGTCGCGGGCATTAAAGACATCAAGGGCGCGCCCGTGGGCGACACCCTGATTTCAGCTTCACACCAAGAGACGCCGGCTTTGCCCGGTTTTAAACAGGTCAAACCGCAGGTTTATGCGGGCATTTTCACGGTCAACTCTGACGACTATGAGGATTTTCGAGAGGCGCTGGGTAAGTTGACGCTCAATGATGCGTCGCTGTTTTATGAGCCAGAATCTTCGGATGCGCTGGGCTTTGGGTTTCGGTGCGGCTTCTTGGGCATGCTGCATATGGAAATCATTCAAGAGCGGCTGGAACGTGAATACAATCTAGATTTGATCACGACCGCCCCGACGGTGATTTATGAGGTCGTGAAAAAGGGGGATGAGGTAATCTATGTCGATAACCCCTCCAAGCTTCCCGATCCCGGCGACATTGAAATCATGCGCGAACCGATCGCGCGCTGCACTATTCTGACGCCTCAGGAGTACCTCGGTGCTGCCATAACGCTGTGTGTGGAAAAGCGGGGTTCCCAGGTTGATTTGCAATTCTTGGGCCAGCAAGTGCAGCTGATCTACGACGTGCCGATGGCTGAGGTCGTATTAGACTTTTTTGATCGTTTGAAATCGGTCAGCCGGGGTTACGCCTCGCTCGATTACAGTTTCGAGCGGTTTGAGGCGGCACCGCTATCGCGGCTAGACGTCTTGATTAATGGCGACCGAGTGGATGCGCTGGCGATTATTGTGCACCGGGACTATGTCCAATCTCGCGGGCGCGTATTGACTGAAAAAATGAAAGAATTGATCCCGCGACAGATGTTCGATGTCGCCATTCAGGCGGCGGTGGGAGGCAAGATTGTCGCTAGGCAAACCGTCAAGGCGCTGCGCAAAAATGTCACTGCCAAATGTTACGGTGGTGATGTGACGCGAAAAAAGAAGCTGCTCGAGAAGCAGAAGGCGGGCAAGAAGCGTATGAAGCAGGTCGGCAATGTTGAGATCCCCCAGTCGGCGTTCTTGGCTGTATTACAGGTCGATCATTGAAGCCAGCACGTTTTTACTCTGCGTGAACGGTTCGTTTCAGTGATAATTTGGGCTCAGGTCTGAGGCGTTTAGCATGATGAATATTGATTTCCCGCTGATTCTTGTGATTGTCGTGTTGGGTAGCGGGGCGATTTGGCTCCTCGATGCCCTGCTGTTAGCGGGGGGGCGTCAGTCCCGTCGGCAAGAATTGGCAGCCCGCTTTCCTGGGCACGAGGAAGAGGGCTCAAAGGCGGCGCATGCTTTCAGCGAGGCGTGTTTTGCTGAGGCGGCTGAGCCAGCAGTTGTTGAGTATGCAAGGTCATTCTTTCCTGTATTGGCGGTCGTATTGGTACTGCGCTCATTTTTATATGAGCCGTTTCAGATCCCCTCATCCTCTATGGTACCTACCCTCGAAGTCGGCGATTACATTTTGGTAAATAAGTATGCCTATGGGTTAAGACTGCCCGTGACGCGAACCAAAGTATTCGATCTAGGCGAGCCAGAGCGGGGTGATGTCATGGTCTTTTTCCCGCCACACCAGAACCAAACCTATTACATTAAACGGGTCATTGGTAAGCCCGGTGACCGCGTGGCGTACCGCGACAAGCAACTCACGGTGAATGGCGAGCCAGTCCCTCAGATGTGGTTGGCCGAGATACCGACGGGGCGTTATGCCGTAAAAATGGGGCGGGAATTATTGCCCGACACCGATGGTCACTTGATGCAAATCGATAATCGCCGACCACCTCGTAATTTTTCAGTAATCGTCAAGCCCGGACATTATTTTATGATGGGTGATAATCGCGACAACAGCAGTGACAGTCGTGTTTGGGGCCAGGTACCGGAGCGAGATATTGTGGGTAAAGCGGTAGCGATCTGGATGCACTGGGAGGCTTTTCTTAGCGTGCCCTCGTTTAAACGGATGGGCGCCATTGACTGACGATTTAGGGGGCGGGTATGAGTAGACGTGAGCTGCAGCGCTCACAGGTAAGCCCAAAACGCCGCAGCGCGGGATTTAGTTTATGGGCGATTACAACGAACTTGACCTTTTTCGGACTGCTCTTGATCACTGCGCTTCGTGTGGCGCCTAGTTACTTTGAGTACCTCACTGTGAAGGACATCGTGATGCGTGCTGTGGTTGAGCAATCCGTTTCTAGCGAGACCGTGCCGCAACTCAGGAGTCGGCTGGCAACGTTATTAGAGACGAACCAAGTGCGTGGCGTCGAGATTAACGACATTGCCATCTACCCAGAAAGAGGTGTCATCGTTGTCGATGCGCGTTATGAAACCCGATTTCCGTTGTTTTGGATTCTTGACGGAGTGATGCAATTTGACGATCTGGTTATTGAAGCGACTCCTGTGGGGCATTCTTGACGGGGCTTAGACCGATTGAGGTCGAATCTTTGCAGGCAAAGTTGGACTATGAGTTTTCTAATACCGATTTACTGGTCCGCGCCCTGACGCATCGCAGTGCGGGCAAGGTTCACAATGAGCGATTAGAGTTTTTGGGCGATGCCATTATCGGGTTTGCTGTGGCGGCAGCTTTTTTCCATCGGTTTCCTGGGGTCGACGAGGGTACCCTGAGTCGCATGCGGGCAAGTGTTGTCAGTGGTGAGGCGCTGTCGAGGGTGGCGCGCGAACTGGGATTATCAGAGTACCTCATTCTAGGCGAGAGTGAGCGCAAGAGCGGCGGGCGGCATCGGGAGTCGATCCTTGCCGATACACTTGAGGCGCTAGCGGGCGCTGTAGTGCTGGATGACTGCGCGGAGCGAGCCCTCACCGTCGTTGGCCATTGGCTGGTCTCGAGCATTGAGGCAGTGTCGCCGCATGATGTCGTTGATGCGAAGACGCAGTTGCAGGAATGGCTTCAAGCAAGAAAAGAAGCACTTCCTGACTATAGCATTACCGCCGTCTCCGGCACCGATCATGCGCAATCTTTCGAGGTGCAGTGTTGGTTACCGAGCAGAAAATTGACCACTGCGGCGGTGGGTTCTAGCCGGCGACGGGCAGAGCAAAGGGCAGCCGCTCTGATGGTCGCCAAGTTGGTGCATCATGATCCAGTCTGATCAGCACTGTGGCGTGGTCGCCATCGTGGGTCGACCCAATGTTGGCAAGTCAACACTGCTCAATCATTTACTGGGACAAAAGCTGAGTATTACGTCTCGAAAGCCGCAGACAACGCGGCATCAGCTATTGGGAGTGAAAACTGAAGGCTCGCTGCAACTTGTTTTTGTAGACACGCCAGGGATTCACAAGGGGCAGTCAAAGGCAATTAATCAGGTCATGAACCGGACGGCTGCCGCGGCAATGAATGACGTGGATGTGACTTTGGTATTGTGTGATCGAACACGTTGGACGGATGAGGACGATTTGGTGCTGTCACTGGCAGCGCAGCAAAGTGGCCCGGTCGCACTTGTGATCAATAAAGTCGATTTACTTGAGGATCAGTCTGTACTGTTGCCGTTTGCGAAAAGCCTCTCAGCTCGTTGCCAATTCGATGCGGTTTTGCCTGTGTCGGCGTTGCGCCGGCGTGGTCTAGAGGAGTTGACGCAGTATGTTCAGCAATACGCTCCCTTGGGCCCTCACTTATTTCCTGAAGACCAGATCACGGATAGAAGTCAGCGGTTTCTTGCTGCTGAGCTGGTTCGCGAAAAAATCATTAGGCAGTTGGGAGATGAACTGCCATACGCAACTGCCGTTGAAATAGAGGACTTTAGCGCCGATGAGAAGGGCGTACTGCATATTCATGCGCTCATTTTGGTAGAGCGGGATGGACAGAAAAAGATTCTTGTCGGCGAGTCGGGCGGGCGTCTCAAATCGATCGGTACGGCTGCCAGAAAGGATATGGAGCGCGCATTCGACGCTAAGGTGATGCTGAAGCTATGGGTTAAGGTGAAGTCGGGTTGGTCCGACGACATTAGGGCTTTGAAAACGCTGGGGCTGGATCCGTTGAGTGAATCATGACGATGCTGCAGCCAGCATGGGTGCTGAACCGAAAGGCGTATGGGGACAGCGGGCTCTTAATAGAGCTTCTCACTGCCGAATCAGGTCGGTGCAGTGCGGTTGTTCGAGGTGCTCATCGGCGCAAGCAGGGGGGGTCACTCGCTGCTTTACTGCAGCCATTTTCCCCCCTGCTTATCACTCTGGTGGGGCGAGGTGAGTTGAGGACGTTACGTGCGGCAGAATCGCCGAGGCCTTCTTACGCTCTGCGCGGTGACGCGCTCATGAGCGGGCTATATGTCAACGAGCTTGTTAACCGAGTGGTGCCACGCTTCGATCCGTATCCTGATGTTTTCATAAGCTATGGAGAAAGTGTTGAAGCGCTCAGCAACGGTCCTTCTGAGAGGACCCTCAGACGTTTTGAGCTGAGACTGTTGAGTGAGTTGGGGTATCGCATAGATTGGTTTTGCGATAGCGAGGGTGACGAAATTCAGCCTGAGTGCACATACCGCTTCGAAGTAGGTTGCGGTTTTTGCCCGGTGTTGCTAGCTGAGAAGGGGGGTGCCCTGGGGCCTGTGATCACCGGTGCACAAGTGACTGCGGTGGCAGACTGGCTTGCGGTTGGTCAGGCCGCGCCTACGCTGGATTGGACACCGATCAAGCAGATAACCCGTGCGGCGCTGAACCAGCTGACTGCTGGCCGCACGCTGCACAGCCGAGACATTTATAGACAGCTAAAAAAGACATAATGCTCCGAGTATTTGTGCGCCGCGGCTATTAAGTACTGCGCAATAAATTGTCAGAGTGTCGGTATACTGCATCCCTTTTTACTTGAGGCAAGTAACCCAAGTGAGTAATTTTCCGACGATTGAGGATACGATCGGCAATACGCCGCTGGTGCGATTGCAGCGCATTCCAGGCGAGACCTCTAATCTGATTCTAGGTAAGCTTGAGGGCAACAATCCGGCGGGATCGGTTAAAGATCGCCCTGCGATCAGCATGATCAGAGAGGCGGAGGGCAGAGGTGAGATTGCGCCGGGTGATACCTTGATTGAAGCCACAAGCGGCAATACGGGTATCGCGTTAGCGATGGCCGCAGCGATCAAGGGTTATCGGATTAAGTTGATAATGCCTGCTAATCAAAGTGAAGAGCGGAAGGGCGCGATGCGGGCTTTTGGCGCTGAGCTGATCGATGTCTCCGCCGAAGAGGGTATGGAAGCGGCTCGTGATCTCGCGCTGGCAATGCAATCTCAGGGCCAGGGCTTGGTATTGAATCAGTTTGCAAACCCCGATAATCCCGTGGGGCACTTTGGATCGACTGGCCCGGAGATATGGGAGCAGTCGGGGGGTCGGATTACGCATTTTATTTCTTCAATGGGAACGACTGGAACGATTATGGGCGTTTCACGTTTTTTAAAAAGCCAGAACCCGGCAATACAAATCATTGGATTGCAGCCCACAGATGGCTCGCAAATTCCCGGTATACGACGGTGGCCGCAGGCATATTTGCCCGAAATTTATTCTGCTGATCGTGTTGACCGTGTCATGGATATTGGACAGTCAGAGTCCGAGGTAATGATGCGCCGTCTCGCGCGAGAAGAGGGCATTTTTGCGGGCGTCTCCTCTGGCGGCGCAGTGGTCGCCGCAATGCGCTTGAGCGCCGAGGTTGAGCATGCTGTCATCGTCGCCATTATTTGTGACCGTGGTGATCGCTATCTTTCAACTGGCGTATTTTCGGACACGGAGTCAGCTTGAGTGCTATTTCTTTTCCTAGGCTCTCTTCAGAGGCTTGGGCTTGAATAAGTAAGGGAGGACCAAAATGGTCGATAAAAGTGGCTCTGTGCCGGTTCAAATAGAGCACTTGTTGGGCATTGTCCGTCGGTTACGGGATCCTGATCAGGGGTGTCCGTGGGATGTCGGTCAGACTTTTCAATCCATTGTTCCCCATACAATAGAGGAGGCTTATGAGCTGGCTGACGCGATTGAGTCGAACGATTTCGATCAGATAAGAGAAGAAGCGGGTGACGTGTTATTTCAGGTCTTGTTTTACGCTCAGATGGCGGACGAAAAGCAGCATTTCAACTTTGCTGACGTGGTAGATGGTTTATCAGAAAAACTAATTCGTCGGCATCCGCATGTGTTTTCGCGCAACAGCACCGCGCAGCAGGAAACGCCAATAGCTGTTTCTGATGTGTCTGATAGCTGGGAGAAAATCAAGCGCACTGAGCGCCAACGCAAGCAACAGTCAGGTATTTTGGACGATATCCCAGTGAGCCTGCCCGCTTTAACAAGAGCGCAAAAAATACAGAAGCGGGCGTCGCGCGTTGGCTTTGACTGGGCAGACCTGGCGGGCGTTTTTGAAAAGCTCGAGGAAGAGATTTGCGAATTAAAAGAGGCGCTGGTCGAAGGTGAAAAGGCGGCGATAGAATCCGAGCTGGGCGATGTATTGTTTTGTGTGGTTAACCTTGCCCGCCACTTAGATTTCGATGCGGAAACGGCTATGCGAGGTGCGACTAGAAAATTCGAGGGCCGTTTTCGATTGATGGAAGAGCAGGCCATTGCAAGCGGAAGTCGTCTCGAGGATGAAAGTGTCAGTACGTTGGAGGCGCGCTGGCAGACAGCGAAACGCGATCTTTCGCAAATTGAATGACTTGCGGCAAGACGACGGCCTGTGTAGCGTTAGCGGCTGAGGACTGCGTCGACCACATTGTATTTCAGGGATTTCTCATTTATGCGCATCATATTTATTGGCCCTCCTGGCGCCGGCAAGGGAACACAGGCTCAGTTTATTTGTGAGCAGTTCGGCATACCGCAAATTTCTACCGGAGATATGTTGCGCGCTGCTGTCGGTGCGGGCACTGAACTTGGGCAGCAGGCGAAAGCGATTATGGAGTCTGGTGGCCTAGTGTCTGACGACATCATCATTGCCTTAGTAAAAGAGCGACTACAGCAAGAAGACTGTGTAAATGGTTGTTTATTTGACGGTTTCCCTCGAACTATTCCGCAGGCTCAGGCAATGGTGGATGAGGGCATCGCGATTGATCACGTGTTAGAGATTACGGTTTCTGATGAGGAGATCATTAAGCGCTTGAGTGGGCGAAGAGTCCATCCGGGGTCCGGCCGCATTTATCACGTCGACTACAGCCCGCCCTTGCGACCTGATGTGGACGACGAGTCAGGCGAACCACTGGTGCAGCGTGAGGATGATCACGAAGACACAGTGAAGAAGCGTTTGAATGTTTATCATGAGCAAACGCGTCCACTGGTCAACTTTTACCGCGCACTCGATGCCGTTCAATATCACCAACTTGATGGTGTCGGTGCTGTCGATGACATTACGCGTCACATAATGGGCGTATTGCGCTAGGGTTAAATGCCATTCAGTTTGCTTGTCAATAAATATAAACCTTGATAGCGTTGGTATCGGGACGGACACCTTTAGGAGGGACCTATGGCCGCTGCAAAGAAAGCAACAAAAAAGAAACCCGCTGCAAAGAAAAAAGTAGCAGCAAAGAAGAAAGCACCTGCCAAGAAAAAGGCAGCTGCTAAGAAAGCACCTGCCAAGAAGAAGGCAGCTGCGAAGAAGAAGGCACCTGCCAAGAAGAAGGCAGCTGCTAAGAAGAAGGCACCTGCTAAGAAGAAGGCAGCTGCTAAGAAGAAGGCACCTGCTAAGAAGAAGGCAGCTGCTAAGAA
>ENA-UZXB01000966-UZXB01000966.1-metagenome-genome-assembly--contig:-Day-2-1m-contig-966_pt1 | contig 27393 bp, 36 predicted proteins | sample MGYA00260339_ERZ794899 | MGnify/ENA metagenome assembly ERZ794899 | reverse complement strand
TAATTAGTATCTATTACTTTACTAGTACCGAAGTATGTAACACCGCCACCTCCACCAATTGGTGTACCGTCTACGGCTAATTCAGATGCGTTAGTTAGAGTAACTACTCCTGAAGTACCATCTGGTGATAACATTGTAATACCATTACCTCCAGTTCCACCGTCAGGTGCAACAATCTTTAATGCTCTTACGTGTGTTGTATCCGCAGTATCACTTGTTACTTGTCTTCCCATTGCAACTGCACCTGCTTGAGCAGCCGATGTTTGTTGCCCGAAAGCTACAGCGCCATCTCCTGATGCCGCAGATGTTCTCCCGAATGCAATAGCGTATGTAGCAGTGGCTTCAGCGTATTGGCCGAAACTCGCAGAGGAAGTCTGTGTAGCTTGAGCTTCATCGCCATAAGCCATACTTTCTCCACCAGATGCCGTTGCATTTTTACCCAGTGCAATACTTGCATTTCCACTTGCGTTAGATGCAGTACCTATTCCGTTTTGTAATGAGTTAGTACCTGTTCCAGATTCTAAACCTCCACCACTTGGTAAACCGCTCACAGTACTACCTGTGAAGTCTACAGTACCACTAACAAAGTTAGTTGCTGTATTACTCATCTCGATGTTAGTAGCGTTACCATCACCGTCTGTAATAGCCTTGGCAGTACCGCCAATTGCAGCGTTGTCTGTTGTTTTAATTAACCCAAGATATGAGTTTTGGATTGGGTTTCCTGTTAATTGTGCCATAATTTATTATTAATTTTAAATTTTTTAGTTATACTGTTTCCCAGTTATCTGCTTCTACTTCCCAGTTATCACTGGCTGCTTCCCATAATACTGCAACTGGTGGTGCTGTACAAGGTGTAGTCGATGACCATATTCTTGTTTCAGTACTGTATGTATTTTGATTTCCACCCCATGTACATGGATTAGATGGTGTACCGTTACATGCATCATCGGCGATTGCGTACCACCAAGATCCATTCTCTGGTGCACCTATATTATAGTAGTTAGCCAATGCAATAGTATAACTACCATTTACTGGCTGTGTTATACCTAAATAATTACAATATGCTACAAGCCAAGAACCATTAACAGGTTCTGTTATACCATAATAAATACATAATGCACTTATCCAACTTCCACCATTAGGAAAGGTAACTGCATTATTAGTAATACATTGTACGTAATCTTTAATTACACTATTAATATCCATATTATTGTCTTAATTTTGATATTGCATCTATTGCTCCCTGTGTGCCGATATAAACCGCTGCTATAGTAACCCAATCGGAACTAGTTAAAGTAGCAGAGAACAGCCCGAAACTAGCCACAACGAATACCATAAGCTTCCTACTTACGTATCTATTTAGTATTTTGTCTATTCTTGCTTTCATTGCTTAAATATATTTTTAATTTCTTAATATTAGTAGCAGTACTTTTAGTTGCAACTGCTACAGTCGGGATCACAATCGAGTCCGCAGTCTGCGTAGATGTATAAGTCATTTCTTTTTAAAGGTATTTCGGTTTGTAATCCACTAAAATAAGGTGTATCTTTATTAGGATACATGCCATCCGTTCCAGGATTAGTATAGTCTGCAAATATTCCAGGATTATCTTTTAAAAACTCTAACATTCTCTGGTTGTAAAACTGGGCTGTGTCTAACGCACTATCTCTTAGATATTGCATTTCTTCTAACGTAGTAGCCTGAGTCTCTTCAGACGTCCCGTTAACAATACCAGCCTCAACCATTTTATATTTTAAACTTGGTAATAATAAATACAATGCGTATTGAATTAAACAAGGTCCAATATAATCTTTTAAAAATGTTGATTCATCAGCAGTTAAATCATCTGCTATTACTCCTGATTTAAGTCTTTTGTAAAACTTAGTTCCAAGAGTATCTTGTATGTATATGTCCTGAGCTTGTATAATAGATGGAGTTAGTAAATCAATACGAATATTGTTATCTAACGAAGTCCATTGCTTCATTCTCTGCTCAGAAACTAAAAGTACGTTTTCCATATTATAGAGATTCTATGTTTGTTTGTGGTGCAGTATCTGTTATTTGTGCTTCAGGTACTAATCTATTCGGTGCAACTTTAAGTGCGATATTAAAACCAGCTAATCTTAACATGTAACCGAATCCACTTAATATCTTTTTTCTTTTAGGTGTAATTACAGTACCTTCAAAATGTGCATAAGCTACTTTAATTTCTTCTGAGTTACTTGAGAATCCTGAACTAACACTATCATGTAGTCCCAAAAGAAGAGGACTTGTAATTCTATGTGCGGTTAAAATTCTACTTGAAATTCTAGTTTCCAGGGTTAGGTAGTATGTATCGTTAGCGCTATCTATTGGCGTAACATCCATTTCCTTCCCAGGCTCGCTGAAACTTAGAAAAAAGCGTCCCGCATTTTCTGTACCTGTAAAGGTTTTTTCGATCTCTTTGTATACATCGCGGCGTTCTTCCGGAGTCGGCACACCGTTTCTAAACTTAATAAACATGCTTGGAGCCAGTCCGTTCGCAATATTGTTCGCGTGGAATCGGGAAACTTGTGCATCTAATGAAATATCATTTAATGCTGCAATATATGCTGGATAAGGGTATACTTCATTTCCAGGAGTATAACCATAACAATAGTAAATTTGTGACGCATTGTCACCTTTATTATCTGTAGCATCAAATGCTCTATAAGTATCGTATGGATATTTTCTTAAATTACTCCAATCAGTTGAAAACATATACTCTTCAACTTTATCTTCTTCATTCGGTTTACCTGATCTTACGTTAGCAAAAGGTAAATGATACATCTCTGCTATTTTGGTCCTCTCTTTGTTCCAAATAACGTTAATAGCAAAACCATTATATAGCGTATAATCAAGCGAAATCTTTTCAAATATTTCATCAATCGTTTCCCCATTTGAGTTAATATATTCTGTTCCGATAAGTTCAATACCGTCGCCAATAATACCAGCTGTAATACTGTCAACGCAAGTGTGGTGCATTGCACTAGTGTCATATAATTCTATAAGTCTTTCAGGAAATAGGTTTTTACCTCCGAAGTACATATATTCCTTTCCACGTACCTCACTAATATTTGGTATCTCAATTGCATTAAACTCTGAAGAGTTAACTGCGTAAATTCCTTCTGGTGTATTTCTCATATTGTTTTTAATAATTTGGTCTATAGTATACTTCTGATACTCTTTCTTCTGTTTGAGGTGTACTAATAAACTCTGTAATACCTAGGTTTCCACCTGGATTTGTAACTATTTTAACTAATCCAGCTTCTAATGTAACTGAGTTTTGTACTAACCTCCAGTTATATATACCACTTTTATGTGCGTCACCAAAGCCAGTAGGGAATGTAACCTCTAATGTAGAATATCTATTATTAGTATTAACAACAGAATTTACTGATAACTCTAAAGGTTGATGTGAATATTGTGAAGTTAAAACAAAAACTAGTTGATTTACAGTCATATTAGGTATATTTACTGTAAATTGTTGTGTAAGCTCTACTTCTGGTACTAATATTGTCATAAAGTTATGTTATATTTAGTCTTATGTATATAAATATAAAAACACTGTAAATTGACATGGCATAAAAAAAGGACCACATCTCTGTAGTCCTTCTTCTTTTTTATAGTTACTTTACTGTTTACGCTTCTACGATAGAAGAGTCTACTGTAAAGATTGGGCTTGCTTCTAATCCACCTATTACGATTTCATATCCGTTTCTGTCGCCGTATGCAGTACCTGTCGTTGCAGATGCTGATACTAAAAATGCACCGTTTTCTACACCTACAGACCAGTAATTACCGTTACCATCTTTAGCAACAACTACCATAGTAGTTGCTTGGGCTAAAAGTAGTAATTGATCTCTTTTAGCTGCATCCATTTTATTAAATATTGCAGTTAATTGTTGATCAAAAAATAATGTACCGTTCTCTTGAGAAACTGTAGTAGTTTCCGTTAATGATGAAACTTGACGCGGCGTTTCGAATACAAAAAAATCAGATGAAGTCATAGCAGAACCATTTACAGTGATAGCAGTGATATTACCTGCTGATTCTGTGATTGATTGAACGGGTCCGTTTCCTATAAATATCTTTTCAATTCCACCAGTGGAATCGTTACATAAATCTAGAAAGCCCGCGGTTATTGCTGAACAACTCATATTATATTGATTTTTTTAATTAGTTAATAAAGAGGGAACCATTATGATTCCCTCATAAATTTATTTGGCTTACGCCATATCGTTGGTAGCAAACAAGTTTACTTCCCCGATTCCGATCCCTAGGCGCCATGCCGCACGGAACTTCATTACGTCGTCCGCTTCGTCATAGAAAAATCTGAACGAATCTAGCTCATCTGTTAAACCAGTAGCTGCGATAATCATCTTACCAGGCCCGGCCATTTTGTAGTCCGATCCAACTAATCCACTTGATTTTACAACTGTTACATTTGTACCAGGTAAAATTAAGATATCATTACCATCAACACTGTTGAAATGGAATAAATTTTGTGCTACTAAAGCTCTTACTAATGCTCTATATGCATCAGGAGAAACTACCATGATTAAATCGTCTCTATCTTTTACAGATTCGTCGATTGCATCATATAAATCTAAAGCTTGCTCGTAAGCATTCGCAGCCGTCCAAGTTGCTGGTGTTCCAGCTTGTAAGTTAGCTCCGTTTGCAGAAGTAACCTGTGCTTTAATACCAGTACCAGTACCAGCAGCACCAGCTCCGTTAATTAAGTAACCTTCGTTATATTTTCTTAATTTATCACTATATGATTCTGAAATTACATTTTCGAAGGGAATCTGGTCGTTACCAGTACCTGCTGCCATAAACGCAGATTGGTATACCGATCTAAGTTCCTCGACGCACATCTGCGTCTTACTTTGTAATGAATCAATTGTCACATTTACTTGAGTATATGTAACTTCACCGTCAGGTGTAAATCCACATGCTAATGCGCTGACCGGAAGGTCTGCATCAACGAGATTGATGCTTACAGATCCTGATGTAAATCCTGAACGCAGGTCTACGAAATCTAATAAGTCTGTTTTTAAAACTACTTTAGAAATTAGATCTAAAGAAAGTTGGTCCGTGTAAGCAGGCAATGCTGCTATATCAAATCCAAATGCCATAATTATTAATTGTTTTTTTTGTTAATTTATTTGTTATTTCGGATAGCTCTTAATGCATCCATTCTTTCTGCTAGTTTTTGGTCTGCGATTGCTTTGTTTTCGCTAAACGTATTTCTAACTGGTGTTGCTGCAGGTTCATCTGCGATTGTTTGAAAACGCGCTTTAAGTGCCGTTACTTCTTCTGTTAATGCTGCGATTTCCTCAGTGAATGGAGCAATCATTTCTGCGATACCTGTTAACAACTCTTCAGTTGCTGGTACTGCTTCTTCAGATACCGGTGCTTCTATTACTACTTCGTCAAGTTCTTCTTCAACAACTTCCTCAGTAACTTCTTCACCAGCTTCTGTGATATCCATAATCTCACCATTAGGACCTACGCCGATTAACAATCCGTCTGTTGTTTCGTGGATACCTTCTGGAGCGTATGGCGATTCTTCTCCTTCTGGAGTTTTAATTAATAGGTCTGCACCTACTGCCAATTCACCGTCAGTATAAACCACCGTGCCATCTACTAATTCCGCTTCAGCGAATTTAGCTTCAGTCACAACTTCAGTGTCAGCTGCGAGCATTACTCTCAACTTTTTAACCATGTCGTTTACTGTCATAATATTGATTATTTTTAGTTTAATCCGATACCTTACCGGATATACTATTAAATATAGGGATTGTTTAGATTGACAAAAGTTGTGAAACAGTATAAATAAAACCCATATAAATAATATAAAATAAAACCATTATGATTAAAATTTGCATTATATCCTATCAGAGGCCTACCGATGTGTACGCTCTAGATAACATTTCACCAGAACTACAAAAGAAATACTTTTGGTTGTGTGTTAGAGATGAAGAAGTAGAAGAGTATAAAAAAACATACCCACACTGTAACTATTTAAATCTAGGTACTGACTTTGGTCCTAGAGGTGTTGTAGAGACTAGGCAGAGGGTTAATGAGATGATGTCTGGTAAGATATTAGTTTTAGATGATGATATCACACTCCACAAAACTAAAGTCTCTATACGCGACTATAAAGGTAAACCATTTCACTATATGGGTTATGATTCATCTGTAAGTTGTAATGATTTCTTAGAAGAGTTATTAGAAGATTTAGAAGTTTGGATGGATCAGACTCCGCACGGTTCTTTTACTCATCATTCTTTTCCTAAAGATGCTAGAGACAATATGCCTTATGTAAATAATAAAGTTGCTCTACTCGCTGTCTGGTTTAATCTTGATGTTATAGATACTAATGAGGTTAGTTACAGACATGGACCTGAGTTTATAGAAGATGTATATATGTCTTGTAGATTATTTGAATTAGGTTATGATTTAATGAAAGTTTGTAAATGGAGTATTAAGAATAAAAAAGGAGGTTCTCAAGATGGAGGTTGTAACGCACATCCTAATAGAGGTAAAGCACATAGCGAGTCTGCGAGCTGGTTAGCGAGTAATTACAAGCAATGGTGTTACTTAAGACCAAGTAAAGTTTATAGTGAAGCCACTGGAATGGATGTCAATACAGTTAATTGTAAACTAGTAAGAAAACTCACAGAGCCACTTTTTTGAAAATAATTGCTAAATAATTTTTTTATGTCAATTATTTTTCTTATATTAGTAGAGTAATATTAATAACAACAAATAAAGTCCAGCTAAATCTGGCATTAAAAAAAATGAGTACATTACAACAACTTAAGCAAGTATCTATTGATTTAGATCGAATTTACAATGTTCACCCTGACAAGAGTGTAATTGACAGCATGTTACAAGACATTTGGTTCTTCCAGATGTTTGCTGGAGACAAGGATCACCCTGAGAATGAAGCCAAACTGCTTCTCAAAGAATGTCAAGAGGAATACAACAAGTATTATCAATTAACTTAAAAAACAATTAATAGTTGTCTGGGGGATCCTGATCGTTTGCGGATCTAATAGGATCCCCCTTTTTAAAAAAGATTTGAAAATAATTGCTAAATAATTTTTTTATGTCAATTATTTTTCTTATATTAGTAGAGTATTAATAATTAAAAACAAATAAAAACAAAACAAAATGGAAAAATCAAACATGACTTACAATGACGCTCTAGAATTTATGAGCAATGACACAGACGCTAAATTAGAACACTTATTATTATTTAATGTATTCTATTGTGAAAACAAAGATACCCTCTTAAATTTTATCCCAGAGATATCTGATATGTTCTGGAAACTGTATGAAGTAAATTTATCTTATTCAGGTTACGGAACTATGAAGAATGATAAAAAAGAAGACGAGGTTGCAGAAATATATTTTAGAACTGATGAAGTAATTACTAAAGATCAAGTACAAGAAGTATTTGAAATGATCAATACAGAGAATGTGTGTATGCTTGGAGCTGTTCATAAAACAATGCTAGTTAACGAATGGGAAGACTTATATGAAAATATAGAATACCATTGGTCTATAAATAGTTATCAAGCTTTCTATAACTTTACTAACGAAGAAATGTTTAATATATTTGGAAAGGATGCTGGATTATTTAGCGAACCTGAAAAATAATATGAAACAAAATGTGAGTTGCATATATAACATATGTAACTCACTTAAAAAAATGGACAATATGACTACACAAACACAACACACCGCACAATTATTAGAATGGTGGGGTAATGAAGCAGATGGTTTTCCCGGTGACTTTTCACTATGGCTACTATATAGAATAGAAGCTGGAGAATCTGAGAATCTTGAAATGGATTTACAAACTCTTAATAATGAATTAAGAGAAACCGCAAAAAAAAGTATAAGTTATGAGTAAAATTACAATCGGCACACTCTCTTTCAGTTCTAGAGACGCTAAATTCCCAACAATGATCGCAAATAAATATGGTTTATCAACTGAAAGTATCCATAAATTAAACGGTCAAGACACTAAACAGTCACTTTCTAAACAAAAACGAAAGATTAAAATTGCAAATCAAGAGGGTAAGAATATCCGGATGATGCAGCAGCCTAATGAAAAGGGACCTGTGTTTGCAGTATGGACTAATAAAGAATTAGATCTATTCGGTTTCTATAAAGTTATTATAGATGACGATGTAGTAAAAGTAATTACATTTGGAGAAAAGGCATACAAGCTATTTTAAGCGGTATATATGTCTAATCTTGAAGAGGGTTAACTGTTCTAGTTAATCCTCTTTCTTTTTTCTCTTTCTAATCTCATAAATTCTAACAACATTAAATATAATACCTGTTACTAATAGTATTAGTGTTAGAGTTTCATTCCAACCCATCACCACACTTCCAGTGCCAGAGATAGTTATTGCGTTTGCTGCGGTGTCTTTAATATTATCCATTTGGTTGTAGTTTTTCTAAAAAGCTGCCGGCTACTGAGAATCCATTTAGCTCTCCAGCTTTAATTTTATTCCAAGTATCTTTATTATTAATTTTGTAACTTACCATCCAAGTTGACTTAGGTACATTAAAACCCATTGCAGTTGACTTATCCATTTTAGGATCTTCTACTATCCAAGATTCTAATAAAGTATTCTCTTCAACTATATTATCATCATGGTTAATATCTGTAACATGTGCATTATTATCAGCTAAGAACTTTCTAGCAACTTTCTCAACAGTTTCTTTAGAGAAGTATACATGAAATAGATTACCCATTTCATCTTTTCTCGCTATAAGGGCATTTGGGATCATCGCGGGTCCTGTAATAATCATTTGATCATCATCAGAGAATGACCAGTTTTTTGAGAAGTATGCATTGTTTGATACTGCTCCATTAGGTGATCTATCTCTAGAGTTATTACTCATACCAGCATTCTGTTCTTCAGGTCCACCTTCAACAGGACCTACACTTACTAAAACATCTCTAGTTCCGTTATTATATTCGATTAATTCTTCCCAATAATGGGTACAATTTGGACCTCCTTTGTATTCAAATACACTATAGGTGGCGGCACCGTTTTCTCCAAAGCCAGGATTAAATCTATTCATAGCAGTAATATCGGCTCTTGAATAAGTTCTGTTAAGTGCTTTTAGAGTAGCACAGAAAGTTCTTTGCCCAGCAGGACCAGCATATCTGTATCTCTTTTCTATTTCAGTATCTGGAGCTAAGTTTGATAGTGCATCTAAGGCTCTAATACCTGCGGAAAGGTCTGAAATAGTATCAAATTTATTATTACGTACATCTACATAAATAAGATCTTCAGCGTTAAACTCTTTACCTAACTCTGAAGCGAGTTTTAAAACATGTGCTTGAAAGTCATCAGTTAGCGAGTTCTGCGAGTTTTGGACTGGCACACAGTTAGGTACTTGTTTACCATTTAAGTTTTTCATACCGATAGCTTCATAGCCTGGCCAACATGCTCCATCTAAATCAAAACAATCTTCACATTCTAGTTGTTCTTCATTAAAAGCCATCCAGCCTACTTCAATGGCGGGCCGATCTACTAACGACATTATCTCGACTCCTAAATCGTCGAATTCAAATTCTTCTAAGTTAATTATTAATTCTACTATTTTATTCATATCTTATATATTACAATCTTGCGAGATCATTTATTTTTGCATCAGCTTCTTGTTGATCTGTAACTTCAGATGAAACTACGTATGCTCTTACAACTGTAGCTCCTCCACTTCCAGTCTGATCACCTAGAGTTACTTGATTTTCTGCTTCATCTGCTGCAGCTCCGGCTTGTAGTGCAGTTTCTGGATTTATTGGTGGTGCAGTAGGTACAGTGATATTTGGGACACTACCTGCTGATTTGTTTCCTGGTGTCTTAGTACTTACTATCTTTTTAATAGACATTAGTCCAGAGGCTACAGCAACACCCGCTGCAACTGGTGCAAGTGCTGGTCCCACAACTGGTATACCAACTACAGACTTATATGCTGCGGTTGCAGAACCGAAAGTATCTATCGTGGTTTGCGCGATCGCGGCAGATTTTCCTATCGCTGAGCCCTCTCCAACGATATCAATAATACCGCCAAGTACTTGACTACCTGCGGCTAATGCATTATCTACATCCTGTTCATTAAGTGCGTCTTTAAAATCAGAGTTATCCTGTTCTAACTTCTTAGATTGATTGTCATATCTCTGATTAATTCTAGCAATCTCTTCTGCGGTAGCACCGGCTTGTGTAATCTTTTCGATATCAGCTGCACGTTGTATCTCTAATTCAGCTTGAGCTCTATCGTATGCACTTGTTATTAAATCAAGATCTGCTTGTTGTAGCATATCTTTAACAATCTGTGCATCAGCGATTTCTTTTGCTAATCTCGCTGCTGCCTCTGCATCTTCTTTATCTTTGATTGCCTTCTTATCAGCGGCAAGTTTCTCTGCGGCGGCTAACTCATCTGCGGCTAATTTCTCTCTATCAGCTTTGGCTTTATCAGCCGCGTCCTGGTCAGCCTTTTGACCTTGTAGTATGAAACCATCTCTTTGGTTTTTAAGTTTAGTGAGCTGTGCCGTAGTCTCGTCTATGGTAGCCTGACCCTCTTCTGCAACTTCTTCAGGATCAAATATCATTCCTGCGATACCGCCACTAAAACCTTCTTCTAGATTAGTACCGATATCAACACCAGGGATTAAACTTATGGCTTTAGTTAACTGATCTACAGTACCTAATAGAATTGTAATAGGTAGAGTTAAGAAACGTATAATACCTTGAGCGATATCTTTGTTTCTTTGAGCAGCGGCAACTTGTGCCTCTTTAGTTTTCTCCATCTGCTCTAACTGAAGAATAGTAGCCTGTATTACTTCATTAGTCTGCTCTATCTTCAGATCTCTAATCTCTGCTTCGGTTTTACCCTGTAACTTAAGAGAATTCTCTTGTGCTGAGATTGCATCTAACGCTTCTTGTTGTGATTTAACATTAGCGTCTACTTCTTCATTTAATTTCTTTTGTTCTGAAGTAACACCAGATACTAAACCGATTATATCATCCCAATATGCAACGATGGCCGCTAGGGCTACAACTAGTAAACCAATACCTGTTGCTGCGATACCTTTCTTTAGGGCACTCGCTCCTTTAACACCAGATTTAAAAGAAGTCTTTAAAGCGACTCCCATCTTCTTTACACCGCCAATTACATTCTTAAATCTACTGGCTAATCCACCAGTTGCTTCATCAAGTACTGAGATGGCACCTTCACCGGCTTCTCCTGCCTGCTTAGATTCATCACCAAGTTCTTTAAATCCATCGGCTGCACCTTCCGCTGCTGTTTCTGTTTTTTCAGCTTGAGTTTCTAGTTGCTGTAATGCAGCTTTAGCATCATCAATATTAGAGACTGATTCTTTTAAGCCATCAATCTCAAATGTAATTTTTACTGTTTTATCCGCCATACTATTAAATATAAATTATTAATGATTTGAATTACTGTAGACAATGTATTGTATCGCCACAGAAGTAACTTACAAATGGATTATATAGATACGCATCCGCGTTTCCACTTAATAAAATATTTGTAATCTCTCCACAGTATATAGCTCCACCGCCGAATGCTCCTTGTTGATATTGTATAACATCTCCAATTGAGAAGCTACTACCTTGACTAGACATAGTGTAATTTAAACCAGACTCACAATCTTCAATAACATAGAAAGGGAATTGAGGTAGAGGTACTCTACATTGTTTAGGTGAGAAACAAGATGCAATACTACTAGTAATAGTAACAGCACCGGTAGTAGTTGTAACAGTGCCTTCAATTGCACAGATTGCTATTGTCTGTCCGCCACTAACTGACCAGGAGTAAGTATTAACACTACCCTGTGATTCAAAATCATATTCACCAGTAGCAGTACTTAAACCACTATTTACTATAGTATGACATACTTGTAATGGAGCAGGTGTAATACCTTCACAATCATCACAATCTGTATACTCTGTAGAATTAAGATTATCATAGTTACCTGCGTCATCATCTTCTTTTATGATTGATACACATATACCAGCGTAAATGCCATCTTGAATTTTATAGACTCCGCCAATATTTAAAGGAACTGGACTATTAAAGTTTCTTGGTGTGAATGATGTAGTATCACATGCAAATGCATAATAAACATAATTATCTAAACATGTAGCACAGTTATCATATACTTCACCATAATCTATATTAGGTATTTCAGTGAAGTCTTGTGCTATTACAGTATAACATGGTCCGAATTCATCAATAGGTCCTGTAATATCTTTTACAACATCACCAGGTTGTAGATTAGTATTAGGTGTAGTTAACGATATCCATCTTGTTGAATCATCATACGGTGTCTGTTCAACTGGTTGTGTACAGGATTGTACTTTCCATGATGTAGGTGTTTGTGCACCGGCATTACATTCCGCACAACTTGTATTTAGAGCATCTATAGTATATTGTGGTGTTAATGTAGATGCTTCTTGTACGTAATAACATCCCGCTCTTTCGTTAAGAGTAACTGTTTGATTAACTGGTAATTGTGCTGTACTAGTTGCAATATAAACAGCTGCACTACTTTGACTACAATTATTTAAGTGTTCCCTAAGTTGATATGTAATTAATTCTGTAGCACATTCTAATTCTACTAGATATGAATCTGATTGACATCCATTACTATCAGTTACAAAATAACTATATTGACCAGGACATAAATTATTTCTATTTAAGTTATTACTATAAGCATCTGACCATGTAATATCATAAGGTCCAACGCCTCCAGATGGAGTAACAGTAATAGAACCATTACAATTTGTACCTTGTATAATTTGTTTTCCTATAATATTACCAGTGTTTTCCCATTTACCAGCCCAATCACTATTACTAGTACCATTTTTAAATACTAAGAAATCCATTGTTGGACTTGGTGATATGCCAGCCGCTCCGAATTGTACAGGTAGATCTGTAACTGTAACTGTAAATGAAGTACCAGTTGGTGGCAAATTAGTTGGCCAACCGCTAATATATTGTGATGGTATAACAGAAGGTGTAAGTCCATCAGGCCCGCTATAGCCTAATTCATATTGTGACCAGTTAGTAGTAGTAAAACTTAGATTAGTCCAAGTAATAGTACCACTCCATTTAGTTGTTAAGTTAGGGTATGATGTAGTATTTAAGACAAACGAATGACCAAATCCATAAGCATTAAAACCAGTACCATTTCCAGGTAAAGGTCTACCTACTTGAGACTCTAATAGATCTATAGACTTTGTATTGAATATAGCGTAGTTATTAGCAGTAGATACAGGCTGTGCTGTAGTTGATGAGTAATCTACTATAGTATATTCTACTTCAGCGTTCTCGAAACATATAGTAGGATCAACATAAGTTGATGGAGCTACAACTTGTGTCGCAGTACTCGCAGGTACATCTACTTGTATTGTTGCAAATCTACCTAATGAATCAGTTACTGTAAGTGTATCTATACCAACAGGTGCATCAATAGTAAATGTAAATGGTGCAGTACCTGTAGGGTTATTATTACCCTGTGCTCCACTGTTCTGAAGCTCCCACGTAAACGCTGGTGAGCCGTTAGTAGTTATTTGTATATTACCTTGTTCGCCAATACAGTTTGTATTAGAGACAGCCACAGAGAATCCTGTGAGCGGTTCATCTAACCATAGGGGTCTCTGATCATTAAGAGTAATTAATTGACAAGTTACTTCTGTTTCAGCACCTACTTGTGCATCTATGATTTTCTCAGGTCTATAGTATTTACCGTTAACAAAGATAACATCATCAAATGTAAGGTATTGTAAGTCTACGTTATTTAGAATAAACTTCGCAGTTAACCTTCTACTAAATTTATCATAGAGTGAAGAAACATAACGTGCCCAGTAGTCATCGAATAGGGTTTGACCTTGATCAAAATAACCTGGTTGTATTACTTGAGGTGGGTTTTGATTGTCATAGTAGTTAGGATCTGGATCTATATAATATCTTGTATCATTAGAGAAGTTTAAGTTAAGACCTACATTCTCTTGTGGCCAGTTTTGATAAGGACTGACTAAGGGCCAAAATGCTTTATTAGTTCTATTAGTACCATCTACCCACATCCACCATCTATCTGATGACACTGTGATATCTTGTTTACCATTATAGAATAAGAGTCTTGTTTTAGGTTTGATAGGTTCTCTTTTAAATGCACCATCTTCTGCAACGTTTTCGAAAATAGCAGGTAGAATCCACTGAGGGAATGGATGTGCTGCATTTGTGCCATGGAATATCTGATCAATTGGTGTAGGTGCAATTCCTTTTACTTTAACATCTCTCTTACCTTTTAGTAATTCATTTTGCGAATTAAATCTTAACCAACCATAAGCGTGTTTGTTATTATCTTGATGAAACTTATTAATAAAGTCTTCATCTTCTGAAAGTGTATATTCTATCTGAGCTGATTGAGTATAGAAGAGAGGTTCTAAAACCATATCTTTATCTTCTACTAATTTATCAGACCAGTCATATGTAATACCACTACCTATAAACTGTTGCCAAGGTTCTATAATAAAGTGGTTAGGTCGACTATTAGATGGTTGCATTACTAATCTAAACATAGTAATGATATCTTTAATGTAATCTATTTGTAAGTATTCACAATCTAAATCTCTTGGTATATAGTATTCTCCTGGTGCTGAATTACAGTGCCAGTAAACAGTACCGACTTGTGAGATGTCATAACCACCCATTGACTGTATATCTACTCTTAGAGTATCTCCTGCTTCAATCTGGGGTCCGCCATTACGTGAATCATAAGAGAATGAAGTCCATAAGTTATCTGTAGCTGGGTTACCCTCTGCTAGGACTATAGGTACAGTTGGTGCTGCCACTCTATAAAGTAGTAGACGTACTCTTGAATCGATTGGTTCATATCCATCAGGGAATGCAGGGTTGTTAGGTTCTTGTGCTCGAGCATCAACTCTTGCACCTGCTTCAAATGTATAATAGGCTCCAGATGGATCTGCATCTCCTTGTGCTATATAGTAACTACCACCAAGATTAGACACTGGTGAAGCGTCAGGTACGTTGATATAAAAGTCAGGAGATTGTATTACATGATTAGGACAGTAGAGTATTCTATCCATTCCATTATCACCATTATTACCATTACCGAAGTATTCAAAGATACCTGTAGTTACTTGGTCTTGATCAACAGAGACTCTTTCAGTATTACCGAATGCCGATGCATATTGTTGTTTAAAGAGATCTGAGTCTAAGAATTCAGATTCGTATGTATAACCAGCATCTTGAAAGATCTGATCCCATATCCTCTTAGCTCTAATCATAGGTTTAAACCTAGAAGCAAAGATAGCATTAGCCTGTTGAGTGAAAGTCCCATCACTACCACTACCTACAGAGATAGTACCGAAGTCATTAGCAAGGTTACCATTATTATCATATAGATTACCATGATCAATTAGAGGGAATAAGATATCTCCTCCTGCATAACCATCTGTTATACTACCTTCAGGATATGCATTCCATGAGTTAGTTACATTAGTATAAGTTGGTGCTCCTTCGAAGTCATCCGCATTTGTATAATTAACTGAGGGTAGTCCTGGCCATGAGAAGTCTGTCATAGTTATACTACACATTGTTTTCTCACCTATCGCTGAACTTAAATCTCTAGTCTCTCCTAAGAATAGTAATTCATAATCGATTCTATCTAAGTCATGATTTCTATAAATCTTTTGTAATCTAATGTGGCCCTCTCTAAACTCTGCACCGTCTACTAAGATCTGTGCTGGGTTTTTAACAGTAACATCAAAGTCAATTCCATCTACAGCGTAAGCATTCTCAAAGAATTCATCATTGTCTCTGGTAGCGGGTACTCTAAATGTTTTAGAGAATACCGAAGTGGCATCCGCGTTAGTGATGTCTTCAATACTTAGGGTTAACTTAATAGGCTCTGTTTCATAGAGGTCTAAGTAAAGCGAGGATTCTGGAACCCCATATTCTTTGTATACTTTTAACTGAATCATATTATCCTCGTTGTGATTTAATGTTAGATGCTAATTTGTAATCTACTGTATATTGAAATAATCTGTCTTTTCTATAAGTCTTTTGAGTATAAGAAGAGGAGATGACGTTAATAGGTATCCACTCATTAGCATACTCACCCGTAGAGAACCTCACGTTAACTGAGGGCGACTTAAACATAGACTCTAATAGTTCTGCTTCTTTATCATTCATGTAGCCAGACATGGCTTGCCACACCTCTTTGATATTTTGTGAGTAAGTAGTAAAACCTCTAGATTGTTTGTTAACATCATAAGTTGTTTGATTAAAATCACCTACATCTTTTAGAAAGTTATTTCTAGTAGTATTTATCTTCTTTTCATTCTTCTTAGTAAAGGTGAATTGATCTCTATAACCCTCTGAGTTTAGCCAAGCAAATTGAATGTGATCGTAATCATTACACGGTTCATCGATAACATTATACCTCTGTATTCTCCATGCTGCCTCATTCATAATAGGAGTTTGTGACTGTTCGTCTTCAATACATGTAGGTGGGGTATAGGCTACAGGTACAATATAGTAATGTGTAGTAGCGGAACTAAGTATACCCTGTGGGAAGTTAGCCGGACCAGAAGCAATAGTAATTACATTATTATTACCTGATGGGATTAACCCCTGTCCTATAGTAATATTAGGTCCACCGCCATTAGCCTGTACATTCCCTATTGTTGAGGTATTAAAGATAATACCGTTGGCATTTGCTTGTAAGATAATAAAGGCTTCGATACCTCTAACATCTGCATTAGCCACCGCTGGGTTACCCTGTCTATTTACTGTTTGCCAAAATGATTTAGTGCACTGATCTCCTCTGTATACATTCTGTACATCGATACCACCAGGTGAAGGGTAACCTCCATTAACTGTTAATAGATTATCTCCTGTCTCTGTATCTGCGATAGTCCAGGTATTATCTGATAGTGGCCTCGCAGGTGAAATGATATTAGTACAACCAGTTCCCACAGTACCTGATAGAGTAGCAATGAATTCATTACCCTCTTCATACGGTACTTGCCAATACTCTTTACTACCTCCAATACAGGTATAGATAGTAGGGTCTTGAAAGAAGGGATCATCCTCCTGTCCGTTAGTCTCTGTGGTATAGGCTATCTGGTATTGTATTAATTCACCATTAGCAATCTGAAGTCTTTGATTCTGTTGCTGAAATGAAGCGTTATAGAATAACCCATCGATGTTATTCTCAGTAGGTTGTATCTGAGTTTGTAAGATATTCTGTATATCAAATATAGCACGGTTAAATCTATTAGGTGTTTGTCTAATATCTGCGATAGGTGTAGTGTTACCCAAGACAAAGATCTGTAGTGCGTATTTCATTTGATTACCTGTAATACCTTCCAGTGTTATTATATTCTGACCATACGCCATATCAAATGGCAGTTTAGGTGTTTGTGATGTTGATACTGTTGGATGCATATTTAAAGTTCTATTGTTATTTCTTCAAGAAATTGTTCTTGTATGTAATCTGTTATTTGTTCTTTACTGAAGAACTGACGGGCCATCATACCGAATTCTCTGGGTTTACGATAACCACTACCCATAGTAACTCCGTATTCCGGTTCTGCCCACGGTCTTCTAAGTCCGTATTCCGGAGAGTTGGGTTGTCTTGCTTTAGGGGTTCTAGTAAACTGATTAGGCCTTACCCCATAGTTTAAATACAGACCATACTCTAACATATTAAACTCTATAGAGGATTCACCTGTAAAGTTCCATCTAATAGAAGACTTCAGGGCGCCTGTATTCACAGGTACATTACGTCTCATAGTCTCAACGATGTCATCACCCATATTGGCTAACATTCTCTGAGGGTCTGATAGTGTTTCCCCTAATTCTCTTAAGTCATCTAAGAAGTCTTCTACTGTGTCTGCCATTAGTCTAATACGTATATTGATACATTACCAGTTATTGCTTCTATTGCATCCGGTTCTGCTATTGGTGTACCGCCATCGGGTAATGGGCTGCCTGTTGACCAACCCCATTGTAAACGTAATTCATTATTCTGTGGGTCTACATCTTCTAATGTAATCTCAAAGGACTCTGTGATATTCTGTACATCTCTAGTTAAGCCATTAAACTCAAACTGTCTAATGAAACGGGGTTGTTCTCCACCATCCTGTGAGATTACTAATCTCGGTATATTATACGGTGCAGCATCTTGAGTGATATCATATAAGACTCTAAAGTTAACATCGATGTCTATCTTATATCTTCTAGGTCCTTGTGGAATATCGTAGTAGTCACATACACTTCTATTTCCGAAACTACCTGATGTATAATCTCTAGTGCCGACATCATACGCTAAGTCTGCTTCTAATACCCAGTTATTAAAGGGTGCGATACATTCGTTTAGAGGCGTTGGTACGGCTATTTTAATAGTCGCTGTCATACCCGCTACTACATCTTGATACTTCTCTTTGAATGGAGTATAAGTGATGCCTGTTAATTCTATTTCCGGTTTATCTCTATAGAAGTAATAGAGTTGTGCAAGTACGTCATCGATATACTGTTGGCACTGTGATTGGATTGTAATGTAGTTATCAAACTTATCAGTGTTAGCCCCATCTTCAGGTCTAGCCATATCCATTACTATCATGTTAAATGAGTATTGCATTACCGGGCCATTCCTTGTAGAACTAGAGGGTAGTAAGTATAAGTAGGGATAAGAGACTCTCTCTTCATCCTCCCCTAATTGACTCACATACTTTAAGTCTGTAAGATCCCCATACCCGAAGTCCTCTAACATTAAGTGGTCCTCTGTAATAGTTCTAAATCTGTTTATGATTTCTTTATATGTCATTTCTTCTTAGTTATTTTACGGGCTTCTTGTGCCTCTTTAATCTTTATCTCTTTCTGTATCTGTAAGAATGTTAGTGTCTTTTGTAACGGCTCCTCGGTGACTTTATCCATATTGAGTATGTTATTATCAGCGAGATCCATGATTACCATATACCAGCCTCTTGCCACTTCTTTAGGGTTAAACACTTCATCATGTGGTAACTCTGACTTCTTCTCACCTATACCGAATAACTGAGAGTATTGTTTGTATATAGAGGTTCTCCATTTAATATACTGGTCTATTACTGCGAGGGCTTCATCGGCCCATGGTGTATCGACGCCAAGTACTTCAAGTATCTGAGTGATATTCTTCTCTGTTCCTAAGGCTAAGTAACAGTCTAGATCTACAAATTCACCGAACTTCAGTGCATTAAAGTCGGGTTGTACCTTGAGTGTTCTCCTATTACATGCAGCTATTATGAAACCTATGAATAGTTGCATAGAGTCTGGGTCTGCACCTGTAAACTCTTTAGCATCGAATTGACTAATAGTAGAAATAATCCACGGCCAATGGCCCTCGTTAGTAAACTCCCATTGCTGTAAGTCCTTCCACTCATCGATAGTAACTCGCTGTGGGATCTGCCAAGACTTATCATTTATGTTAACTGTAACTGCCATATAGTATTAAATATAGGGATTGGGTAATGTGAATTACTGTATTTATCTTCCTCCTAATACGGCATAGGTACCCATAGTTTTATTTTGCTTACGATTGTAATTAGCAATTGCCAGTGAGATCACCGTGTCATCGTGTTGGCCGCTTGGGTGTCCGTATTTAATACTTCTAGTCTTAGGGTTGTAATCATATGTAAACATCGATAACTCGTTGTAAAGCCATGAGAATAGTTGTGGCTGAGGTATACGAATTACCGTATCATTCATATCAAGTATTAGACCTTCTACAATCTCTTGTTTAGATTTAGATGTAGTAACAAAAGGGTGTGTGTCTTGCCATTGCTTCTTGACCATCTCAAAGATTACATCTCCTATTGAATTAACTTCTATCATTGTAGTGGCATTCCATTTACGGATTAATTGGCATATCTCTCCTACCATTACAGTCCACTCTTGTGCATTAGATCTATAGATATCTACTACATTACCTCTTGAGTCTATAAAGGTGGCTACTGTGTAATCCTCTTGCTTACCTAAATCTATTCCACAAAATACTTTGCCTTGGGGTTGTGGGTATGCTGTGAATGTATTCTTATCTAGATTAGAAAATACCTCACCACCGGAGTCTATAAATGCTGCCAAGTATTCTTGTTTAAATACATTCTCTGGCAGGGTTTTCTTAGCATCCATAATATCTATTGGATCTATGTACGGAGTGTCATACGATGTACCTGTGTAAGCCTGATACTGTGAATAGTCTTCACTAATACCTAACTGGTATAAGTCATAGAAGAAGTTCTTACCTTTAGGTGTAGAGATAAATAAGACTTTCTTACCTCTTACCATAAAGACTGGACGGATTGCCTCTTGCCATGCTTCGTCTTTACAGAACGCTGCTTCATCTATTACTCCATAATCACATGTTAAACCTCTAATGTTATCGTATCTCTCTGCGGAACGGAATAGGACAGTTGTTCCATTCTTTAAGATGATTTCATTTGATGAGTAGTTGCATGATTTTACCAGGCCGCTATCACCAATGGCTGCCATCAATTCTTTTTGTACTTTATCAGTTTGACTGTATACCGGTGAAACCCACAATATTTTTGCAGGTCCCTTATTAATACCCCAGTATAAGACTAGGTTCATTGCCATTAAGGATTTACCAAACTGTCTACCTACACAGGCTACATGGAACTTTGATCTACTCTCTAATATAGAGTTAATCATTTCCTTTTGTTTAGGATGTGGTGTAAAGCCTGTGAATTCCATTATCCCTTTGGTGCAAACTGGTCTATAGAAGAATCTCCACCTTGGTGATTAAATGGTTCTCTGTCATTAACATCTGGTCCAAACTTAAATGATATGTTTTTAAATAGATCTTCTCCATCATTACCACTTAACTCTGTTCTCGCTAACTTAGGTATAATATATTCTGATAGTTTTATCATTATATCTAGTGCTTTAGCCGGATCGTCTCCAGCTACTTGTGAAATCCATATAGACATATTGTCTAGGTTGTCTTCAGTTAACTTCTGATAGGCTTCTCTAATCATTCTGGTATTCTTATTTAGGGTACCCTTCTTCTTACCAGCTCTGTTTATGTTTTTGTCTCCTCCTTTAAACTCTCCCATCTTCTTTTAGTGCTTTATTTAAACCATCTAGTGCTACTTGAGCATGTGCTTTAGTAGTTGCCTTTATGACGGCAACATGTTCTCCGTATACTTTAAACGTATACTTCTTTGACTTTGGTGTTTCGTAAACTTTAAATTCTTCCATAGTGATATAGTATTTGTTTTTTCATTGTATCTACACAACGGCCACATCTTGTAACCTTCTGTGGTGTATTAGTAACATCTGCTAGTATAGCAAACATTTTAGTTAATTCTTCGTTAGAATATGATCTAGACTGAGTAAACAGTAACATATTCTCTTCTACGTATTTCTTATTATCTTCTGTCATTGTGTATATTTAAATATAGTTTGTGATATAATTGCAATAATAGCTGAATAAAGTGCACCCGTAATACCGTATTGTATTATCATTGGGCCTATAGATAACCAGAATGCAAAACACTTATCACATTTAAATGGTTTATTAGGTATCCAGTCTAAATCTAATGTTACTATAAAGTCTACTATAAGATGTGCTAGACATGCAAATCCTATTAACTGTACTATTATACTATTCATAATTAATATTATTTATTTGAAGTTGTTGTTTAATATAAGTTCTGGCTTCTTCTACTGCCTTTGCTATTGATGTTCTCGGTATTCTTGTTTGTCTTGATAATTCTGAGAAGTTATTCTCTTTCATATACATTTTAAATAGTGTAGCACGAAACCATAACTCTATAGTACCTGCCTCCATGTCTTCTAAGACACCTTGGATAGCCTCTGTTGCAATATCTTGCTCATAGTCATATTCTTCTACTACTATATGATTAGCTCTCTTATTCCCTTTGTTTTGTGTATAATCCATATAATCATTATCACTTCTATTATTACGGTCTGCCTTTAGACCATGCACTCTACCTTTCTGTCTGTATACAGTATGATACTTACTAGTAGAACTGTGAAATGATCTGTGTATCATACCGGATAAGAAATTCATACCTCTACCTGATTCTACCAGTTCAGTTGCACGTTCATGTTCCATAAACTCTGCCATAACATAATGTGCTACCTCTTCTGATTCATAACTAGATCTACATATCTTTTTAGACATAGTAACTATTTCTTCATAGTTATCTGATAAAAATCTATTTAAGCTGTTCAAGTTGTTGATATGCTTTTTTTAATATAGAACATCTTTCGTATTCTTCTAATCTTTCAAATATAATTATATCTTCAGCAATCATATCTTTAGCTCCTTCTATATAATCAGGATGTACTTCCGGAAAGTCTTCAGCGGTTGCAAGGTAACGTTTAACTACTTTCCAAATCTTACGGTCATCATCTGACATCTTCCAACTGCTATTGTTCTGTGTACCAGCCATTTTCTTCTGCTTCATCTTTAAACCAGGCAAAGTGACCTTTGACTGCGCTGTTCATATAAAAGGTAGTTCTTGGTTCTTCACTAATAATATTATTATTCAGACAACCTGAAAGATATAATACCAAGTCCTTAGCTCTTCTTGTTTTTAATTCTTTAGTTACAGTTTTATGCCATGTTACCATACGACAACTATAATCATTATTAGATACTATACCTAGTTTAAACTGGTTTCTCATTAAGGGCCATGTGGCTATCTTAATATGATGATCTATTCTAGAACCAGTTAAAGTATTAAAATCTGTAGCTAACATAGAATATATAAAATCAGGCCTTTTAATATCTCCAGGTTGTTTATTCTTGTAAGGTGGATAAGATATAGTTAAGGATCTTAAAAACCAAAACAGTACTATCCAGTTCTCATCATTACATTCTACAGCCCATTCAGGTATTTTAACTTTCATAATATCGTCTTTAGTTATTTATCGTTATTAATTCTTTGTTGTAATCTTTCTAAAGCGTATGATTCAGAAAAGTTCTGTAAGTCAGATTGGTATTCTTTGCTATATCGGGAAGGTACATTTACCTTACCCGGTATAGATACATACCCTTTAGGGGTATTGGTAGTCGTTTTGACTCTATTAGAATAGTCAAATTGACTATATAAAGCCTTTAGTTTATAGGTAGGATAATATTGATTTGCATTTCTCTTATGTCTACCTGATTTGATAACTACTAGGTCTAAATCTTCTAAAGCTCGCAGATCTCGCTCTGCTGTTTTTTGAGATATATTTACTAATTTACCAATAGTTTTGTAACCACCTATTAGAGGTTTATCTTGTTTTGCGAATGACGCGATGACATTTGATAATAGAATTTGAGAAGGAGAACAGCCTAATGAAATAAGCTTTTGTAAAATAAAGAATTTAATAAAGGGTATTTGCATAATGTAATTGTTTTGTTTAGTTATTATATGTATATATTCATGAAAGTTTCAAAAAATACTATGCTCTCAGCTGAAACAAAAGAAAGCAGTGATATATAATAAGTGTAGATTGTTACTTTGCATGGCAGTAATTAGCCAATGGTTTTGTTTTTATTTTTTTACTTTTGCAATCTACATTTTATATATCAGAAGGCCGGTAGTGTTTTAATGCCCATTTTAACTACCGGCCTTTATTATGCACAAAAAAAGGGTACCAAATTAATGATACCCTTTCGGCCTAAATAATATAATAACTTCTGGTTATATCTAAAAGTTATGCTTGTGCAGCTTTAAGTGCTTCTAGTTCTTCATATACTTTTAGCAACTCTGCTTCTTTCTCTTCAATAGAAGGTCCTTGAACTTCTACTTGTTCTTCACTAACTAAAACTGCTTTACCGTTTTCGTCTGTTGTATAATGTTGTACTAATTCTGTATTCATATCTTTATATTATATTTATTATTATGATTTATATTTCCAAGCAAAATCAATTGGTAAATCGGTTGAACCAGAAACTTGAGAAGATAAATCTACCTGTCCAGTTGGTAATCCGAATGTTGCATTAGTTTTTTCAACTCCATTTCCTCTATAGATGTCATTAAAAATAAGTCTTTCCGCTGCAACCCAGTTAGACCATTTTGTAAGGGCAACACTCGCAGTATCTGATTGAAATCCTATCCAGTAACAACCTCCGACAGCATCGCTAGGTAATGTAATATTTAATCCTGTAAATGATTTTTTACCACTTGAACTAACATCAACTCCAGTTGCAATATCTCCAACGTATTCTGGCATTGTATATTTACTGCCACTTATTGTACCTGCATAAGCTTTATATAAACCAATATTCATTGTAGCTCCAGCTTGTGCAACCTGTACTCTAACATAGAATTCATCTATAGTTTCACCAGGGTTAGCATAAAAAGGTATAAAGTAAACATCATTAGCATTCATAGTTTTACCAGTACTCTTGTTATATCCACTTAATATCCATGGGATACTATAAGCATTAGTGTTTAATGCTGGTGTAATAGCTTGACCTTCTGTAGTATCAGCACCTCCACTACTTGGTAAGCCAGTTACTGTAGCGTTACTAAAGTCTACTGAAGTAGCCGGTGCTCCTGGAAAGCTAAAACCAAAGTTATATGTACCGTTTGCAATATTTGCAGTACCTGCAGCAGCATCTATGGTCGCTACTTTAGTTAGAGTAACACCGTTTTCATTTACATCTATACTCGCAGTACCTGATGCTAGTTGAATTATATCACCAAGACCACTTCCACCAGGACCTTCACCCATTTTAATAGGTGTGTCTGTGCCATCTCCATATTGAAGTGCTACGGGTGGGAAAGGTTTAACAGAAGTATTATCCGCTGTTTTTATCAGCCCTTGGTATGACTGATCTATTTGTTCGTTTTGTAAACTTGCCATAATTTATTATATTAATTTAATTTAGTTAAATGCATACCGTAGTTAGTATATGTACCAGTAGTTGAATCTGACCACATCTGTAAATAAACGTATTGATCTACAGTCCAGTCTACATTGTTTGCATCAACTGGTCCACCAGAGCTGTTCTCTGCGTCATCATTACTACCACTAGATGCTTCTAACCAGTTAGTTTCGTTTGCGGCAGAAATAAAACAATGTCTCTTCATCATGTATGTTCCATCACCACTTTGTTGTACTTGTGTGAATGAATATGACGTACCACTTGGATTACTAGGTGCTTGACCTACTGTCTGTGAATCTGGTGTAATCCACATACTCGAGTATTGTGTTGCGTTAAGTGAGTTTCTATTTTCAAAAGTACGAAGCATAAAGTAATCACCTGCACTAAAAGTATTAGCTGGTATTGTCATTACTGACATTACTCTATCCGCTGCAATATAATTAGTATCTATTACTTTACTAGTACCGAAGTATGTAACACCACCTCCGCCAGCTGGTAGACCGCTTACAGTACTACCTGTAAAGTCTACAGTACCGCTAACAAAGTTAGTTGCTGTATTACTAATTTCAATGTTAGTTGCGTTACCAGCACCGTCTGTAATAGATTTTGCAGTACCAGTGATAGCTGCATTGTCTGTTGTTTTAAATAATCCAAGGTATGAACTTTGAATTGGATTTCCTGTTAATTGAGCCATATTATCTCTTTTTTAATTTTATATTGCTTCCCAGTTATCTGGTTCTGATTCCCAGTTATCGCTGGCACCTTCCCATAATACTTGGACTGGTGGAGCTGAACAAGGTGAGGTAGCACCCCATTGTCTTGTTTCTACACCATATTGATTTGAATTACCGCCCCAAGTACATGGATTAGCTGGTACGCCATTACAAGCGTTATCCGCTATTGCATACCACCATGAACCATTCTCGGGTGCACCTATACCATAATAGGTTGCCAGTGCAATAACCCATGAGCTATTTACTGGTTGTGTTACGCCTAATGCATAACATAGTGCTTGTAACCAAGAGTTGTTTACTGGAGTAGTCTGCCCTAAATAAATAGCTGCTGCAGATACCCAGGTTCCACCTGTTGGTTCTGTGATTGCACCGCTTGAAATACACTGTGCATAATCTCTTGTTACTGAATTTATATCCATCTACTTAGAAATATAATTTATTAGTTAATTGTTTCCTTTTAGCTTACTAACAGCATCGATAGCACCTTGCGTACCAATGTAAACTGTTGCAATAACTACCCAATCTGCTGACGTTAAGTCGCCAAAGATCGCTAGAGCTGTTGCTGTAACGAAAACAAATAGTTTCTTACTTACCCAACTATTTAGTATTTTGTCCACTCTTCCCATTTTTAGATAAGTATATTTTTAACTTCTGTAAGTTCTTCTTAGTCGCCGACGATTGTCGTGGAAGGACCACAGTCTGTACAGTTACCGTATTTCTCTTCATAGTATCTTAATCTATTATTAGGTACAACTAGGCCACTAAAGTAAGGGTTATCCTTATTAGGTGACATTCCATCAGTTCCAGGATTTGTATAATCTGCAAACATCGACGGGTTGTCCATGAAAAATTTAATTAGTCTTTTGTTATAGAATTCTGCAGTATCTAAAGTACTCTGTCTTAGATATTGTAATTCATCTAGAGTAGTAGGCGAAGTCTCTTCTGACGTGCCATTCAGGATCCCCTGGTTAGCTATCTTATACTTAATGCTTGGTAACATTAAATACAGGCTATATTGCATTAGAGTTGGCCCAATGTATTCATTAAGTAATAACTGCTCATCAGCCGTAAGATCGTTAGCAATTACACCATTCTTAAGTCTTGTATAAAACTTAGTACCTAGTGTATCTTGCATGTAAATATCTTGAGCCTGAATAATAAACGGTGTGATCTCATTCATACGAACGTTATCATCTAATTGCGTCCATTGCTTTAGTCTCTGTTCTGATACTAGTAGTGCTGTTTGTGCCATATTATACGTCTGCTATATTTGTTATATCTTCTTCTAACGCCGGATCGTCTTCATCAGTTCCAATAATCATTGGTACTGGTTCTACTTCTAATTTAACATTAAAACCAGCTAAACTTAGAATATAAGCGTATGTGTTAAGAATTTTAGTTTGTTTTGGTCTTACTACAGTATTCATAAAGTGTGAGTAAGATGTAATAATTTCATCTGAGTTAGATGAGAAACCTGCTCCATCTTTAATACCTAAAAGAAGTGGAGAAGTGATGCGGTGTGCAGTAAGGATTCGTGACGTAATTCTTTGCTCGAGCGTTATGTAGTATTCATCATTAGCATTCTCGATTGGTGTCACTTGTAGTTCTTTACCTGGCTCAGAGAAAGCCAAAAAGAAACGACC
>ENA-UZXB01002639-UZXB01002639.1-metagenome-genome-assembly--contig:-Day-2-1m-contig-2639_pt1 | contig 28026 bp, 36 predicted proteins | sample MGYA00260339_ERZ794899 | MGnify/ENA metagenome assembly ERZ794899 | reverse complement strand
GCCAGTGAGTATTTCAGAGAGTCCGACCGTGCGGCACCTGCGTATGCGGTTGAACAAATGCAGTCGCGCGGGCTGCGGATCGGATTTTCCCGTACTCACGCAAAAATTCAATGCATCAAAGCAAAGGCGGGCTTTTTCGTTTTTGAAACAGGTGCGAATTTAAGATCCTGCAACTGTATTGAGCAGGCGACTTTTACCCAATCTGAAGAATTATATAAATTTCACACGAAGTGGATCGAGGAGGTGCTTAATAAATGAATATTGAAGATGCAAAACTGGAAGTTTACCAGATGGCGATCTGCGGAGCAAGTAGTGAGGGTGTCAGTGAGAAGCTAATCGCGGCGGGGCTCGACCAGCTGCAGGTGCTGGAGGTCTTTGATGATACCATCGCGCGTTTGCGAAAGCTCGCGACGGTGGATCTGGATGTCGAGAAAGGCAGGGCGATCGCGCGCCTGGATATGTTGTTTTTAAATTGTGTTAAGGCAGGCGATATGGCCACCGCATTGAAAACACAGCGCGAACTGTCAGATCTGCTGAATTTGAAAAAGGCACCGAAAACATCAGGTGGCCCACTACTGCAACCGGCTAAACTCGAAAGGATAAATAATGGGTGATCGTGGACCATCGGGGAAGACAGCGGCGATTCGTGCGCTGGAGGGGAATCCGGGGAAGCGCCCGGGGAATGCATCGGAGCCGAAGCCTGATGCGCTTGTGGATTTGAAGCCTCCGAGCTTCCTGCCGGCGGCTGCAAAGAAGGAATGGAAGCGGGTGGTGATGCAGCTCGCGCGGTTGGGGTTGATCTCGGATCTCGATGTGATGGCGCTGGCTGCTTATTGCAACGCCTACTCGACGTGGCTGGATGCGATTAAGAAAATCAAAGAGACCGGCATGCTGGTGCGCTCGCCTAATGGATACGCGATGCCGTCGCCTTATGTTAAAATCCAAAAAGACGCGCAGGCTGAGATGATGGCCTGGTTGAAAGAGTTTGGTATGACGCCTGCGGCTCGGGCTCGGGTCAATGGCGAGGGCGACGAGGCCGAGGTGGATCCATTCATCGCGCTGGTGAATCGTAAGAATGGAGGGGCTGCGTCGTGATTGATCCTGTGACTCTTTATGCTGAGCGGGTGCTGGCGGGTGAAATCGCGGTGGGGCCGTATGTGGTTTGGGCGTGTGAGCGTCACTTCGCGGATCTGCAGCGTGATGACATCTATCTGGATCTGGATGAGGTGGCCGTGCATCTGGATTTTTTCAAGCTGTTGAAACACTGGAAAGGGAGGTGGTCGGGCTCGGCTNNGATCGAGCTGGAGGCGTGGCAAATGTTTATCCAGGGGTCGATTTTTGGGTGGAAGCGTAAGATCGACGGCCTGCGCCGCTACCGTGAGAGCTATGTGGAGATACCGCGTAAAAACGGCAAATCCACCATCGCCGGGGGTACTGGGATTTATGGGCTCGCGCTGGATGGTGAGCAGGGCGCGGAGATTTATGCGGTGGCGACTAAGCGCGACCAGGCAAAGATCGTCTGGCAAGATGCGAAAATGATGATCAGTAAATCGCCCGAGCTGGCGAAACGGATTAACTGCTATGTGTCGAATATCTCGATGCCGCTTACGGCGTCGAAGTTTGAGCCGCTGGGGCGTGACTCAAAAACGATTGACGGGCTTAATACCCACATGGGTCTGATCGATGAGCTGCACGCCTGGGAGGACCGACTGCTGTGGTCGCAGGTGGAGGACTCGATGGGCGCGCGTGCGCAGCCGCTGATCTATGTGATCACCACTGCGGGGGTCAATCCGGAGTCGCTTTGCTATGAGAAGCATGAGCACGCGATAAATGTGCTGGACCCGGCGATGGAGGAATATGTCGACGATACACTTTTTGTATATATCGCGACGGTGTCGGATAAGGAGGCGTTTGATGATCCGCTGCAGTGGGCGATGGCAAATCCTAACCTGGGCGTGTCAAAGGGGGTGGAGTATATGGAGGATCAATGCCGCAAGGCGATCCAGTTGCCGTCTCGCATGGTGGATTTTCAAGTGAAGCATTTGAATATTTGGAGCCATGCTGCGGAGCGGTGGCTGGACCTGGCGCGGTGGAAAGCTGCGGAGGATGCCGAGCTGCGCCTGGAAGACTTCGAGGGGCAGCCGTGCTATCTCGGTCTCGACTTGGCAGAGGTCAATGATATGTCCGCGCTCGATATTTTGTTTCCCGGTGATGATGGAATATGGCGCTGCTTCTCGATCTTCTGGTGCCCGGAGGAGGATATCTTGAAACGCTCGAAGGCGGACAAGGTGCCGTATCCGCAATGGGTGAAGGCCGGGCACCTGCGGGCTACGCCTGGCAGTGCAACGGATTTTGATTTCATCGAGGCGGAGATTCGCGAGATCGCGGAGCGCTTCGATGTGCAGGAGCTGCTTTACGACCGCTGGAAATCATCGAGCATCGTGCAGAACCTGATGCGCGACGAGGTCGTGACGTGCGTGCCGTTTGGGCAGGGCTACCAGTCGCAGAGTCCGGCGCTGAAAGAGATCGAGCGCCGGCTGCTGAATGGCACGCTGCGCCATGCGCTGAATCCGGTGCTGAGTTGGAACGCGGCGAACGCGGAGACGATTCGCGATCCGGCGCTCAATATTAAATTAAACAAGCGCTCGGATCGGAAGCGTATTGACGGACTCGCGGCGAAATCCAACGCGGTGGGCGGTGCTATGCTTAAAAATGAAAACGACGGACCAAGTATTTATGAAGACCGGGGGATTATTGAACTATGAGTGATTTTAAGAAACTGTTGTATGCCGATGAATTGGCGGAGGCGTTGCGCCGGTCGCGCGGTTATATTTACGCGATGAAGTCGGCGGGTTTTTTGATGCCAGGGGGCACGGCCTCGGTGGAGGAGGCGCGCGCTTGGTTGCGTGAGCATCCTAATTTTTCGACGACGGCGTATTATGCTAAAAGCAAGCGCCCGGCCTGTCCAGTGAAGGAGTTGGAGGTGAGCTTTTCGGGGTAACAAATAAGAATGCAATCGATATGAAAAATCCACCACCAGCTCAAACTATCACGGCAGATAAAAAAGGCCCGCTGCCGCTCGACCACTTCGATGATGCGAATATCGATTGTGCATCTCTGTCTGGTTATCGTGCCCGTGAGTGGGCTAGGAATAACACCGTATGGCGGCAACTGGAAGACGGGAGAATCTGCGTAAGGCCGAAAGACCTGATGGCTGTTGTGGATGAGTGCAACCGCTACCGCAAGGCTCTAGAGGAAATCGCTGGCAACGAATCAGGCGTAAACGCTGAACGTGCTGACGGTATCGCAATCACAGCATTAGCTTTCGAGAACACTGATTAACCTCCAACTGTAAGATAATGGATTTACAAATATTGAATGATACCTTGTCTCGATGTGAGAAGAAAATGCGGTTTCAGCACAAGGCCCTGGCGACTCGAAAGTCGTATTTGTCGATTATTCGTAAATATTATGTCTGGCTGCAGGCGGCTCGGCCTGTTGGGGATTCGACCGCAAAGATCGAGCAATATCTGACGGCGCGGGCAGAGGTCGACAAGATATCGGCCTCGACTCAAAATGTGGAGTTTAATGCAATCCGTTATCTCTACGTCGACGTGCTCGGTATCGAGTTGGGTAATATCAATGCACTGCGCTGTAAGGTGCCGAAACATGAGCGCCATGCGCCTACCCGTGAGGAGGTCGCGGCGGTGCTCGGTAAGTTACAGGATCGCAACGGATTCCCGGTGCGGTTGGTTTTTAAATTGCTTTATGGTTGCGGCCTGCGCGTGTCGGAGCCCCTTAATTTGCGCATTAAGGATATTCGTTTTGAGCGGGGCGAGTTGGTAATCCGTGGATCAAAGGGGGCGAAGGATCGCGTCGTCTCGATTCCGCCGTCGCTGCTCGGCGAGTTGCGGCACCAGATGTCAGTCGCCGAGTTGATGTGGCAGAAGGATCACCGCGATCGTCAGCCCTGCCAGATACCTGGCGCGTATCGTCGCAAAGCACCCAGCTCGGCCTTTGAGTTCGGCTGGTACTTTCTCTTCCCGGGCAAGGTGCCGGTGCCGCATCCGGACACCGGCGAACTTGTGCGCTTCCACTTTCATCCCGCAAATGTGCAGCGCGCTGTCTTTGATGCGTGTAAGGCGGCCAAGGTTGCGGCGCGCTTTACGCCGCACCATTTGCGGCACGCTTATGCCACTCACTCACTGGAAGCTGGTTTTAATATCCACGATGTAAAGGAAGTGCTCGGGCACAAGAACGTCGAGACCACGATGGTCTATTTACACCCCGAAGCTTCGCGCGTGCATAGTCCGCTTGAGGTGCTGACGGGCGTGGTTTAGCTCCGCTTTTGTTTGCGTTTCCAGTCGTCTCTTTGGGGGCGGCTTTTTTTATTGCCAGCTGGCGACGGTAACGACGGCACCGGGGTGCTTACTTACTAAGTTTTTTTATTTTTACAGCGTAACGAATAGAAAAGAAGTGTCATAAGTGTCGGGAAGTATGGATCGGGCGTCTTTGCCTGCTGGAAGGCGAGTTTTTTTATTAATCAAACGGAGCCAAACAGGACCAAACGAAACCAAGCAAAGCGGATATTGTTGCCCGGCCTAACTGTTTGCAATCTGAGTGCATGCAGCTGCTCCCTTCATCGATCGCAAAGTTTCTTCCGGGTACGGAAGCGCGCGCGTCGTTTAAGGCGGGGGCGGTTGCGCAGCCTGCGGCTCCGTCGATCGAGTCGATGTGGATGAGCTCTTTGCTCGGCGCGGCTTCGAGTGCGGGGATTAATGTAAACGAGCGGGTCGCGATGGGCGTCTCAACGGCGTTTGCTTCGATCAATCTTTTGGCGAATACGGTGGCGACTCTGCCGCTCAATATTAATCGCCGCTTACCTGGTGGTCTCGGCAGTGAAGTCGCGACGGATCACCACCTTTTTACTTTGCTGCATGATGCGCCCCATGAGGAGATGACTTCGGTCGATTTCCGCCGCGCGGTGCAGGCGAATCTTTCACTGCATCAAAACGGTTACGCGATCATCGTGCGTAATGGCTTCGGCGATATCACCGGGCTGATCGCTCGGCAGTCGAAGGATGTGGAGCCGAAGCGTATCGGCGGCGAGTTAAAATATATCGTCGATGGTGCCACGCTCGATGCGAGTCAGGTGATCCACCTGCGCGGCACGTCGTTTAACGGCATCCTGCCTGCGAGTCTGACCGATACCGCTCGCGATTCGATCGGGCTGGCAGCTGCGCTCGATAAGAATGCCGGTTACTTTTTCAAAAATGGTTCATTCCCTGGAGGCTTTTTGGAGCATCCGGGCAAGCTGACTCCCGAAGCATCGCAACGCCTGCAGGCTGCATTCCAGCAAGCGACCGGCGGTGCCAACTCTGGCAAGGTCAAGGTGCTGGAGGAGGACATGAAATATAAGGAAGGCCGCGCGAAGAATAACGAGAGCCAGTTTGACGAGTCCCGCGACCGTCAGGCAAAGGACATTGCGCGATTCTTTTCGGTGCCGGGCCACAAAGTCGGCATTATCGGCAATCAGCCACGCGCCAACGTCGAGCAGGAAAACATCTCTTTCGTGACCGATACGATCCGCCCGATTCTGGTGACTTGGGAGCAGGCGCTCAACCAGAAGCTGCTGACTGCCGAGGAGCGCAAAACCTACTTTATCAAGTTCAACATCGCAGGGCTGCTGCGCGGCGATCTGAAAACGCGCTTCGAAGCTTACAACATCGCCCGAAATGGCGGATGGATGAACGTCAACGAGATTCGCGCCCTGGAAGATCAGAGCAACATCGGCCCCGCTGGTGACGTGTATCTGCAGCCGCTCAACATGGCCGACGCTGCCAACAATCAACCGACACCCGATGAGTAAAAAACTTTCCACTCCGCAGACTGAAATCCGCAGCGCCGTGACTACGAGTCGCGTCGAGCTACGCGCTGGCGCAGATGGCACGATGCCGACGCTGGTCGGTTATGCTGCGGTGTTTGATTCGCGCACCGATCTCGGCTGGTTCGAGGAGGAGGTGGTCGCGGGTGCGTTTGCTAAATCTCTGAGCGATGGCGACGATGTGCGCGCTCTGTATAATCATGACAGCGCGCAGGTCATTGGTCGCCGCGATGCGAAAACCCTGCGCCTCGAAGAAGACGCGACCGGGCTGCGCATCGAGATCGATCTGCCAGACACCACCGCAGCTCGCGATCTGGTATCGAATATCAACGCAGGCAACATCGACGGCATGAGTTTCGGATTTCGTGCCCGCGAGCAAGAATGGATCGAGCGCGAAGGCGAGCAGGAGCTGCGCCGCTTGATCGATGTCGAGCTGATCGAAGTCTCCGCCGTAACCTTTCCAGCGTATCCAGATACGAGCATTGCAAAACGCAGTCTCGAACTGAGCCGCACCGAATCTCCCGCCGGGCAACCTGCCTCGGAAGAGTCACGTAATCAGAAACCACGCCCCAGCGTCAAGGTGCTACGCCTTAGAGCTGCCCGGCTTAAATAATCCAAAACCGTAGAATATTATGAAAACACTGATCCAAATCCTTAGCGTCTTTTTCGGCGCACAAATCATGCGCAGCTGTTTAGGTCTGGGCATCGTTCCTGCCGGTGGCGGGGCTTCTCAGACGCTCACTCAAATGGTGGAAGCTCGCGGCCTATTGGTCACCGAGATCGACACACTGCTCGAAAATGCTGAGCTCGATGAGGCGCAGCAATCGCGCCACGATGAGCTCGACACTGAGATTCGCGCACTGGATTCGAAGATCGAAGCAGCGCAGGCTCGCGTCGATCGACGTAATCAGCAGTCGCAGCTCGAAGCTCGCGCCCGTCAAACAGACACTGGCAACTTTGTCCCAGGCATCCAGGGCCGCAGCCGCAGCGAGCAGCGCGATATTGCGCAGTTTAGCTTGGGCCGCGCACTGCGCCTCGCCTCTGAGGGTCGCAGCCTCGATGGTGCGGAAGCCGAAATGGTGGCCGAGGGCGAAGCGGAAGCGCGCGCCTCTGGCATCGCCGTACAGGCAAACAGTATCATGGTCGGCTCGATCGCCCTGAGTGGTGAGCAGCGCGATCAGACTGCAACGGGTACCGCTAACCTTGGCGGAAACACGGTGCAGACATCAATCGGTAGTTTGCTCGACGCGCTGATGGAGCGCCTTGTGTTCTCCCGCCTCGGTGCGGATGTAAACACCGGGCTGGTCGGTAACTTTTCGGTTAATCGAATCGTACGGGGTACTGCTCCGGCGGATAAGGCCGAGAATGCTGCAGCCACTGAGGTCGGTGTTACTTTCGAGCCTGCTACGTTGTCACCGCGCCGCGTGCCGACTTTTGTCGACATCAGCAATCAGCTCTTTTTGCAATCTTCGGAGCGCAACCTGGAGCGCCGTATTCAAAGCCATATCCTTGGCGAGATGCGCGTGCAGATGGAGAAGAGTTATATCACGGATATCCTCGCGACTGCCGGTATCGGCGACGTGGCCGGCGGCACTAATGGTGCTCTGCCGTCTTACACCGATATCGTTAATATCGCCGGTGCGCTTACAGCGGCGAACGTCGATCCGGATGCGATCAAGTATCTGATCAATACCGCAGTCGAAAGTTACTTGATGACCGCCGCGACTACGGTCGACGGTTCCGGTGATCCGGTTGACTCCGGCAAGATCCTGCCATCCGGTGCGACTCGCCTCGCGGGCCGCGACTTCGAGTGCAGCAATGTGGTGCCGAGCAACTTGACCAAGGGCACAGCCTCTGGCATTTGCTCCGCGATCATCGCCGGTGACTTCTCCGGGTACACGATTGGCCAATGGTCCGGCATCGAGTTCCTGGTGGATCCATTCACTCAAGCCTCCACTGGTATGAAGCGCATCCACTCTGCCGTCTATCATGACGGTGTGGCGAATGATCCCGCGAAGCTCAGTGCAATGCAGGACGCGCTTACAGCGTAAGACTCTTATAGGGGTATAAGTAAACAGGGTTAGCCCGGCGGTGCGCGCACAGCCTACCGTCGGGCTTTTTCCGATCTCTTCATTTAATCAAAATTCATTATGGCTGATAAAAAAGTAAACGTAACGATCACCTGCGGCACGCGCGCGGGGGGCAAGTCTCTAACGCGCGGTAAAGTGTACGCTTTATCCGCAGTCGACGCCAAATTAGTGGTATCGTCGCAGCGTGGTGTGTACGGTGGTACACTTAAAAAGGCCGCCGCCAAGAAGGACGAAAAGTAAGCGGCATTGTATTTCAGCGGGTCGCGTGAGCGCTCGCTTTTTTGAAGTTAGTTTTTGTTAGTCAAAGTCCAGCGGCGGGGTCCTTATTCCTACCACGCCGCTGGCACCACTTTTAAAATTTTCCACTTTATGACACGCTCGATCTCTCTCCTTATCTGCCTTTCCGTATTCCAGCTTTTCAGCGTTTGCGGGAGTGCGCAGACATCAATGATCCCGCAGCTCACGGATGCGACTGTGGTCGATGAGGGCGATAAGGTCTGGGCGTATGATGCCAGTGAGACGGGCACGCTGCAGGATGTGGATGCCACGTTTGAGCAGGTGGTCTCGCCCTTTGCGGCGGATCCATCCAGTAACCAATGGTTTGACGCCGACGAATGGGCCGCCGACCTAGCGATCACCTCCGCCTGGGGCGACATTACCAGCACCCCGACCACACTCAGCGGCTACGGTATCACCGATGCCTACACCACCGCCGGAGCGGATGCCGCGTTTGCGACCGCTGCGCAAGGCACACTGGCGGACAGTGCAACGCAACCGGGCGACCTTGGCAACCTTGCCACCATGTCGAGCGGAGCGTTCAATCAACATTTTATCCCCAGTCTGGATAACAGCTTCACTAGCGGGTCAACTTCCAACCGCTGGAGTAAAATTTATGGCCACATCGGCAGCTTGACGCAGCTTGATTTAACGGATGGCAGCACTGCGACCACCGATACCACTCTCACGCGATCCGCAGCAGGTGTGCTCGCAGTCGAGGGTGTGGATGTACTGACGACCGCGACCGCCTACACCACCGCCGGAGCGGATGCCGCGTTTGACGTGCTCGGCGCGGCGGCAACCGTGCAGGCCGATGTCGATGCCAATCAGGTGACAACCGATGCCCATGCCGCCGACACGGACAACCCGCATGGCGTTGTCCTTGGCGATTTGGACTTTGGCACCGGTACGGATGGCTATGTCTGGACAAGTGACGGCGCCGGCGGCGAAGCTTGGGAAGCGAGCAGCGGCGGGGGTGGTGGAGACGCAGACACCCTTGAAGGTGTCACAAATCGGTCACTCTACTCACCGCAAGGGGCGCAGATTGAACACATCAAAGCCCGCTTAAATGCTGTACAGGATGGGACAAGCGAACACCTGACAGTTTTACAGATTGGGGATTCACTGACTCAAAAAACTATCACACGGTTGATTGAGGATTATTTGCGGGAGTGGTTTGACACTGATGTAATTGACGTAGGTAGTCAGACGTGGGACTTTACAAACAACGTAACAGGCAGACCAAGCCCCGTGGGGGGATATGGCACTGTTGCAGATACCATTTACAGTAACGGGGTAGTCCGCAAAAAGAAAAGCACCACTTACAGCGGGGATGGTGACTATGATGCTGGATTTACAGGCACTTACTTTGAACTTACTTCGGCGCTCGGAGATATTTCCGTGAGTCTCTCAAGCACAACCACAAGTCGGTGTGATAAAATCATCATCCCATTTTTAAAAGAGAGCGGGGCAGGAACATTTAAAATCCAAACATCAACAGACTATGCGGCGTGGGGTGACACGGGACATGCAAGTTGGGCGGACCCCGTGGCAGGTGAAATTGCAAGCTCACACACACTGACAGGTGGCGAACTTATTATTGACGCGGATGCGTCCTTTGATGGGGACGTTGTCGAACTGGACTTCACATCAACAAGTGGTTTTGCAGGTCGCATCTTTCAGGTTATCCATGTGTCGGGTGGTGATGTCCGCATGATCCCTCCTGCGTTTCTTATCGAATCCACGGACACCATCAACGGTTACAAAATGGGAGAAGGGTCAAATAGTTTTGCAGGTGCAACCACTGAAAGCGTGCCTGTCATGGCAAAATTCTTAGCAGCATTGAAGCCTGATGTAATCACCACACAAAGCGATGATTGGCCCTCCGCCTACGAAAATTTTCTGCCCAAGTTGAAAGATGCGATCGACCAAGCGGGGCTTGGATATGAGCCGCTTGTTGTTTTGATCGGCGAGGGGCCGAAAGAATCCGACAATTACGACATTCCCGCGTCAAATAATGTCCAAGCAAAATACGCTTCTTTATACAACTGGTATTTCTTTGACTCACTGAACATCGCTAAAGATTGGCAGACGTATGGTGACCTTGGGTACATCACAGGAGACCCTATTCATCTTGACGCCAACTTTTACCTTGAGGGGGCAGACCGAATCGCGGTTGAATTGGGTTGGGACAAATATACAAACTCAGCTTCGATCACAACACCAACCGCGAAGAACATCCAAGATGGTGGGGCATTGGTCAAAGATTGGAAAGCCAGAGTGTCCAGTAATGGCGGGACACTCACCGTTGAGTCTGAAAAAATTGCAACCGCTATTGCCATAGACATTTACCGTTTGGGGGTTCGCGCAAAATTGAGCTACGTGCTGCCATTTTTAGGTGCTGATCTGAACGCGATGGAAGTCCCGTTGATTGATGACTACGGGGTTGGCAATGCCACTCCGAATGTGTTGACGGATACCGAGGTTGACGAACTTTACGGGATGCAAAAAGCGACTGGCACCGATCATTATCTTGATACTGGAATTGATAATGCACATACAGATGGGACAGATGTTTCAATTGGGCTTTATTTTAAAGACCGCACAAGTGGTTTCCCTCTTGGGGTCCGACAGAACAGCTATGACAACATTGGTTGGGAGACAAATGGCGATCTACATATGTATAGTGACACCAATTCGCAACGTTTCACAACTTCGGCATATCCACAAACGGGCGACGATGGTTTGCATGTTGTCATGCACGAAGATGACACCATGCGTTGGTATTTGGATGGCTCTCTAGTTGCTTCACGGGGCGCGGATTCTACTCCTGAAGTTCCTACGAAATCAATCAAGCTATTTGGTATGGATTGGTTTGACGATGGTTTTCGTGAGACCGATGCTAAGATTGGGTTCTTTTGGCATGGATTGTCTTTAACCAAGCAAGAAGTCGAGGAACTGACATCAGCTTTGTACTATGACTTGATTGATGTTCGGGCAAGCGCGGCAGACGACGATGGAAGTAATGACTTCGCCCCTGCTGTATATGCAAGTAGTGAAGAGGTGGCAAAAGCAGACGATACTACCAAACTTGTCCGCGCGGGTTCTCTTGATGGTTTCCTATTTAGTTACCTAAAGTTTGATTTTGTAGGCGCGGACAAAACAGAAGTCGGGACTATCACATCCGAGGAACATCCATTCTACGCTTATTGGACGGTATTGAACAATGGGACAGTCCAATGGTCCAACACGCTATCGGGCGATTGGGATTCTAACGCTAATAAATATCGCCACCAATCTTGGGACAACACCAAGGTGATGCGGGGTAATTTGGTAGCTGCAAATTGGCAAGGCGCGGCGGATGTGGCAGCCTCAACCACAGCATGGGTCAAGGTGTCCAAGGATCAAACGGAAGGCGATTTGATTGATAAAGGTTGGGGGGTCCGATGGAGGATGGTTTCAGGAAACGGAACCGTTCGCCCACAATTACAGGTGCATGATGGTGTGACACTCACGACATCAAACGGCACCACTTTCGTGAAACCCTACCGCCAAGCGTTCAAGCTCGTTTATGAGGGGGCAACAGGGACGCTGACCATGTTTGACGCTGATGGCACTCAGCTTGGTACGGTAACGGGCGGCCCAACGGGCGATGACACCACGTATTGGATGGTTGAGGCGGGGCAGACCAATGCGGACGGGGCCTCTCGTTCTGGATATGTCCAAAACCTATCACTCGTTACAGAGTAACTACATATTTACTACACAAATCTAATGGAAGACACAGACATAGTAAAAGCTTCAAACCAAAAAGCGGCGGCACTCTTCGTTGCAGCGGTCGGCATTTTGACCTTTTCAATAATCATCATAATGAAGGATTATGACAAGACGAAATCGACCGCGCACAACAACGAACTGACTCTGATCATGGTTGAAAACCAAATCAGAAGCCAAGCAGCGCGGAATAAACGGTTTGAGGAAACTTTTGACAAGCAAGCTGCGACAAATGCCAGCCTTGACCGATCTATCACCAAACTAAACACGATACTGGAGACACGATAATATGAAAAAAGCACTTCCTCTCTTCCTGCTCGCTGCCGCGGCGCTCTTTGCATTCGGCTGCAACTCGGTAAAGGTCCAGCCGTCTACCTGTGGCACGCCGGGCGAAATCACCATCTATCAAGGCGCGTGGAAATCCGCCGTCGGTAAGAGTAATCAAGTAGAGGCCACGACCGATGCCGCCGCCGACACTGCCGTCGGGCTCAAGTAAAATAATGACCCGCGAGCCTTAGACATTAGCCTTTTCTTAAAAATGAACGCACCCACGATCAGCAACGCCAACGCCCGGCAATACGGTTTCCTCGGGCCGCTCCATCTGCACACGATGGATCAGCCGATCGCGAATAAGCCGTTTAAGTTGCTGCGCCCGTTGCCGTACCGCTCGAAGCTGGTCCGCTATCTGGAGGTGCCGTCCGGGTACCGCACTGATTTCGCATCCGTGCCGCGTTTCTTTTGGCGGATCTTTCCGCCGATGGGTCGCTATGCGCGCTCGGCGGTGGTGCATGATTACCTCTGCGATGTGTCGCCCAAAGTCTGCGACCACAAGACCGCCGCCGCCGTATTTCGCGAAGCGATGGCGCACGCTGGTGTGCCCCGCTGGAAGCGCAAGGCGATGCACCGTGCCGTCGTATGGTTCGGGCCGAAATTTAAAGGGGGCGACGACTGACGATGCCGCAGCCCCAGCAGTCTGATCCGCTTCCGGCGAAGGAGCACCGACGACTCCACGCCGCCTGCGCCCTGAAACATGCCAAGTTAGCGCTCCGAGAAATCATCAAAGCAATTTTCCCAAATTTCAAAATACCGCTTCCCGAAAAGCCAAAGTCTTAATTTATCTTATGCCAAGTTTTAATAAAGTCATCCTAATCGGCAATCTAACCCGCGATCCTGAGCATCGTGTGACCACCGCTGGCAACTCCGTGTGCAAGCTCGGGCTGGCAGTGTCGCGCAAGTATCAAACCAAAGACGGCCAGCAGCGCGAAGAGACCACGTTTATTGATATTGATGCGTTTGGCAAAGCGGCGGACACGCTCGCCAAGTATATGCGTAAGGGTCGCCCGATCATGGTCGAAGGCCGCTTGAAGCTCGACCAGTGGGAAACCAACGAAGGCCAGAAGCGCCAGAAGCTCGGCGTGATCCTGGAGAGCTTCCAATTCCTCGGCAGCGCCGAGCAATCTTAATTTCAGCCTTTCAGGATTTCAGCTTTTCAAAATATGAATATTACCCGCACAACGGAGCCGACTGACGAGCCGATCACTTTAGATGAGGCCAAGGCGCATTTGCGCGTGGTGGATCTTGAGGACGACAACGCTTACATCACCACGCTGATCGCTGTCGCGCGCCGCGCGGTGGAAGATATGACCGGTCGCACGTTGATCGACACCGTGTTTACCCAAAGCGTGCGCGACTGGCATGCGTGTATCGAGTTGCTGCGCGGGAACGCACACACGATCGGCTCCGTTAAATACGACGATGTGGCGGCTGTGGAGCAAACAGTCGGGGCGACCGACTACGGGCTCCACTCCTATGGCGATGGCTGCGCGGCCCTGGCATTTTACGACGAGTTTGCCGAGCCTGATTTGGTGGAGCGGCCATTCGTCGACCGCGTGCGCATCCAGTTTACCGCCGGTTACGGCACCAGCGCCGACGACGTGCCCGAGTCGCTCCGCCAGGCAGTGCTCTATCTGGTCGCGCATCTCTACGACAACCGATCGCCGGTGGCGATCGGGGCGAGCGTTAATACAATGCCGTTTACCGTCGAGTCGCTATGCGGCCCGTATAAAATTTATAACTGATGAATCCCGGCACTTTAGATCGTAAAATTCAGATCCAGCGGCTGTTGGATGGTTTACCTATGGTGACCGCCACGGGCGAGGTGATGACGACTGCCGACGGCAGGGTGATGATTACCGGCGAGAATCAAGATGGGCTCGGTCAGGAGATCGAAGCGTGGGGCCTGTGGAAATCCGCTTGGGCCCGTAAAATCGAAGCGCGGGGGAGCGAGCGAGAAAGCAATCAGCGCGAAAGCGGTCAGCAGCCGGTGACATTCCGGGTGCGCTACCGTTCTGATATTCTGGTCGCCGATCGCATTGTCTGCGAGGGCCGGGCGTATGATATCAAGGGGAAGGCCGAGGTCGGGCGTCGGGCGATGCTTGATCTGTTTTGCACCGCACATTTAACCCCGGAGACCGTAGTCTGATGGATTTGGAATTTAACCTATTTGGCGATAAGGAGATGGAGCAGGTGATGGACGCCTTGCCTGAGCGCATGCAGAAGAACGTGCTGGCAGCCGCTGTGCGGGGCGGTGCGTCGACCATTTCGAAGGCGGCCAAGGTGAATATCAAAGCCGACGGCACCGTGCGCACCGGGTTGCTGCACAAGTCGATTACGATCAAGGTCAAGCGCTACACGCGCGACGGTGTGATCTATGCCGCAGTCGGTGCATCGCGCCGGGTGATCGGTACTACTGTGAATGGTCGGCGCATCGTACCGGCTAACTACGCGCACCTGGTCGAGCATGGCACGCGGACCAGTCGTGCCAAGCCGTTTCTGCGGCCTGCGCTCGATGCCAATCGCAAGGCTGTATTCGATGGTATGACCCGTCGGGCACGTAAAGGGCTCGCCCGGGAAATTGTGAAACTACGGAGGGCCACTGCGTAATGGCTGACACGATTCTTAACGACCTGCGCGCTGCCGTGATCGGCGATGCTACGCTCTCGGCGTTGATCGCCAAGCGCTACTATCCGGACGTCGCCCCTCAATCGGCGTCGGTCCCGTATATCGTTTATACCGATATCAGCCTGGCTACCGATCAGGATTTAAACGGCACCAATGGTAACCGCACGACGCGCATTCAGTTCGACGTGTACGCCACGACCAAGGCCAAGGCGCGCACGCTGCGGGAGGCGCTGCTTGCGCTGTTCGATGGTTATCAGGGCACCCTCCGCGCTGGGGCGGTTGTGATCCAGCACACTCAGCTCGCCAATCTCCGCAGCGGCTTCGAGCCGGGCGATAAGGTCTACCACTACGGCATGGATTTCACTTTCGATTATAAAATCTAGGGCTCCGCGCCCATTTCAAAACCACGAAAATCATACAAAAGAAAGCTAAAATATGACAGCTACAGCAGGACGCGGGACCGTATTTTCCCGTGATAATGGAGCATCCTACGACGACATTACAGAAGTCGTCTCACTCAGCGGAGGTGGTGTAACCACCGAGCTGATCGATACCACGGCGCTGAATCCCGCGAGCGGATTTCGTACCTCGATCTCCGGTGTGAAAAACACCGAAGAAGTAACAGTCGTCCTTAATCTGGATCCGAAGCTTACCACGGCGGATGCCAATAAGCACGGCCTCCTGAAGGGAGACGCCGAGGGTAGTGCAAAGGTGAACTACCGTTTCACTTTTGTGGACGGCACCACGGTGACATTCAGCAGCTGCACGGCGACCGGTTTTATCCTGGGCGATGTCGCAGTCGATGGGAAGCTCGAAGCCACTTTCACGTTTAAGCCTGACGGCAATGCCGTGTGGGTCGATGGCGCATAAATCTGGCGAAAGACAGAGATGAGGTAAAGCGGAGCGGGGGAGCGATCCTCCGTCTCCGCCGAGCCTCGACTCTTTTTCAACACCTCAAATCTCAATCTCAAATCTCTTAAAAAATATTATGTCTGAAGCTACAATCATCTACGACGGCAAAGAAGCCGTTATCAAAATCACCACCGGAGTACTCTATCGATTCGAGTGCGCTGGCTTTAACTTCGACGACTTCGCCACTCCTGCTCGGCAGATTCAGGCGCAGGTCGCACTGCTCGGTGCGGCGCTCGATCCTAAAGCGCCGCTTGATCAAGTGGCCGACAAGCTGCCGCCGCTGGACCAGGTGCTGACTGCGGTGACAGCCGCGCTCGATGTGTCCGGGCTCAATTCAACCGAGGAGGACGCGCCGGAGGGAAACGACTAAGCGCATGGCGCGAGCTTCGAGCCTTTGCCCGGGTAGAGCTGGGCATCGGCTTTGAAGAGTTCGACGGTATGCGGCCACGTGATTTTTTCGATCTATTCGAACAATGGAAACACAAAGAAAAACGCACCGACCAGCGGGTCGCACTGCTCTGCTCTCAGTTGAGCAATGCGGTTTGCGCCACCGGTGGGCTCAAGGCGGAGTTCAAGCTCGACGACTTTATGCCGGGCGGCGGATCTGCGCGGCAAATGGACGGCGCGGAACTTCTGCTCCGCGCTCGGGCGCTTTTCCCGGCTAACTCCGATTAACGACAACAGCAACTTATGGCAAATGTAGGCAAACTCACGGCAGACCTGGTCGCACGCACAAAGAAATTTGAGGCGGGCATGCAGCGCGGTCGAAAATCGGTGCGCGGCATCGGCGCGACTGCGAAGAAAACGAAAGCACAGGTTGCGGCTTTGAGTGGCGCGCTTAAGCGTCTTGCCAGCGGGATGCTAGTGGTGGCTGGCGTCGGTGGATTTGGCGCGCTGACTAGTTCCGCGATCGCGTTTGGCTCCGCGCAGTCTGATATCGCAGCGCAGCTTAATATTAACACCGTCGCTTTTCAAACCTATGCGGGGGCGATTAAAGATGCCGGGGGCACGCAGGAGCAGATGCGGAAGTCGATCCTCTCGCAACAGCAGGCTGTTGTGCAGGGATCGGAGGGGCTCACCACCTACACCCGCGCTTTCGAGCGCTTGGGGATTAATGTCAAAGCGCTGCGCGGGCTCAAGGCGGAGGAGCAGTTCCAGCGTATCGCACTGGCGGTCGCCAACACGGCGGATCAGCAGGGCGCGCTCACGGCTGTCTCTGAAATCTACGGCAAGCGTAATGCGCCGGAGCTGATCGAGGTGATGCAGCGGCTCGCCCGGGACGGCTTTGGTAAGCTCTCCGAAGAGATCCGCAAGACATACGGGATCATGGATGCGGAGACGCAGCGCCGTCTCGACGCAGCAGCGGATCGCATTGAGCAGTTTAAGCAAAAGGCGACCATTAATGTCGGCGAACTGATCGCCGGAGAGGCCGATGGGGCGGCGGTCAAGGTATTGACTGCGCGCCTGATCGGGGCGGCAGCGAAATTCGCGGTTTCACTTCTGGAGGCTTTGTATAAAGTCGGGAAGTCGGGCCCGGTGCTGTTCGGTGGCGTGCTGGAAGGCGTGGCAAACAAGTTTGGTCTATCGCTGGATGCGGTGGCGCTCAGGTTTAAGATCCGGCTTAAGGAGGCCGCCAATGCGGTCATCTTAAAACTGAATGAACTGTCCGGCAGTTCGATCGGAGTTTTTTCCCTCGGCGGTAAGGATGGGGAGTACCGCAAGCTGGCCGAAGCGCAGGCGCGTGCTGCTCGCGGTGGCGATGGTGTGTTTGATACCGCGCTCGGTAAGGTTGAGAAGCTGTGGAGTAGCTCGCCGCTGCAGGGCTGGAAGGATGATATCTCCGCCGGTACTGCTGCGATCGCGGAAGCGTATCAGGCGGATCTGACCGCCTCACGCGAGGCGGCGAAGGTGCGCGTTGATGCGGCGGAGAAAATGACGGAGATTGCGGCGGCCAGCGCTGCAGAGACTGCGGCGGTTGCCGGGTCGTTTACTGCTCAACCGTCGGGCGGTTCGTCGGCGGCGGGCGGCGGTGAAGCTGCGAAGGCGATCAGCAGTAAGTGGGGCGAGGTGATTTCCAGTCTAAAGAAAAAGCTTTTGGCGCTTGGCGGGCAGAGCGATGACCTGCGCCGCCAGGGCGACTTTGCCGGCAGTCGGGCGCTGCTGGACCAACGTTTCGGAATCCGTGGGCAGATCGATGCAGCCGAGACTCAAGATCGCATCCACAATATTCGGGCGGGAGTTACTAGCTTTCGGGCAAGTGATTCATATGGCCCCGGTGGCGATCGGGCATTTCAGGGCGATGATAGTTTGCAGTCGCGGCAAGTGGAGTTGCTTACCGATATCCGCGCGGAGCTGCTCGGCGCATAACCATTTAGTAACGATTAATTATGGCACTATTTACCTCAATCAAATGTATCGGCGGCTGGATCGAGCGGCCTTTTAACGACTCTGGCGACGAGGGGCATAAGCTTTTCAGATTCCAGTGCGTGGTGGATGCGGGTGTGTACACAGCGCTGCCGCTTTCGACGCTTATTACTGATGCCTCTGCGGCGGCGGTTGCGGGGCTGGATGGGTACCCTGCTGATGTGTGGCCTGTGTCGGCGGATGGTAATTGTTATTTTGTCGGAGATACTACGCCGGCCCCGTATGGTAGCGGCCCTCTAGTTAGTTTTGTGCGGACGTTTTCAAGTATTCCGAGTACCCGCACCCGCGCAGCCGGGGCAGTTAGCCACACATGGCCAGCCTTTCGAGCTTGGAATGCGAGCACTCAAACGAGCTTTAGTGATGTGTTTGATGCTCAAAATGACAACATGCCGCCTGAGTTTGTGCTGCGCGATGAGCTGACAAAAAGCTCGCCTGGGTCGATCACCTATACCTACTCTTACGCGACAGCGATTACGGGCGTAACGGCTGATGAGATATGGGAGCCTAAGTGGCAGGATACGTCTAGTACGGATGATTTTAGAGATACACCTACAGGCAACTTTGTTTGCGATCAACCGTCTGGTTCGTCTACCTCTATGCGCAGCGATCCGAGTCTAACCACTTATAAAGGTTATATTGACTCAAGCTATCTCATTGTTAGCTCGCGGATCAAAAACTACTTAGGGAATATTTTTGTAAAAGAAACAATAAAAGCCTTAGCTCAATGAGTGGATCTATCGAAAAACTAAGCAAGGCCGGCTGGACCCGGCGACTCGAAAAAACGAACGAGATCATAGAAGGGCTGAATCCCTTGTTGAATATTCAAGTGAAGTACGGGGGAGCTAGATCCGGCCCTAAGGTGCATTACTCGGAAAATGGCGTGACGATTTCGATACCGGATCATCGCGCTGAAATTGAATCTTTGAAGGCCCGGGTGTATGCCCTGGAGAATCCTTAATCTCTAACTCTTAAAATACACCCCCGCCTTCGCCTGCGGGATCCTAGCATCAGTCGCAGGCCGTAGTGCATTAAATGTTTGGCGCGGGGAGCAGTCGTTTCTTCGAACGAGCGTCCGGGGGGTTGAGGTCACCGGCGGCAGGTTGGTTGTTAAATTTCCGGACTACAAGTCTCGCTTTGAGGCATTGGAGAAGCGAGTTGCCGAACTTGAGGAAAAGGTTTTTTAGGCGCCCCTTACCCCGGCGGTAGGATCTCAAAATACGACGCAGCATCCTTGCGGAAGCTCGCCACTTTGTAGTGCCTGGCGATCATCTCGCCGGTGTTGCCGAGCAGGTTGGCGGCCATGTCTTTGCCGTGCAATGCAGCATAGTAGCTCGCGCAGCTGCGCCGGTGGACGTTGTCGCTCCACTCCATGCCGAGCGTTTGGCAGAGCTGTGTGCGTCGGTAGTTGAATGTTTGCGATGGCTCCGGGATGCGGGCTTTTTTTAAATGCTTCAGCCACGGCCAAAGGTTCGCCGGTGCCAGTCCCTCGTCGATCACCAGCGCCTGCTCGCTTTTCATGATCCCCTCCGGGATCACGATCGTGCGGTTTTTCAGATCGATCATATCGGGGCGTAGAAATTCAGACTTGGCGCGCTTCTCCGGGTTCGGGGCCACCATCGACACGCGCAGCCCGGTGAAGAAGATTAGCGCATACACACTCGCCCGGGCAGGCTCGCGCCGCCATAAATAGCGCAGGAAGCACTGCAACTGCTCCGGAGACCAGAGCACCGTGCGTTTCTCGCCCCGTCGCGAAGGCAGTTTGATGTGGGCCGCCGGAGAGGTGATCAACTCCCGCCGGGCGATTGCCAGATTAAACGCCGCAGAGACCGCCTTTAAATGATTGCGCGTCGAGTAGTAGCCATGCTCCGGAGACGCCGCCAGCTCGTCGACCCACGCCTGGATCTCATACGGTTGGTAATCCGATAGAACCCGATCCCCCAGCGCAGCCACAAACCGACCGCACAGCAAGTCGACCCGCTTACGATTCACACCACCGGCGCGCACTAGATCCTCCACCCGCTGCCGCATCATCACCGAAAAGCGGACCCCCGAATTAGCACCCGCCCGGGTAGCCATCACCACCGCCGTCTCAAGCGAGTCCATCCCCCCGGCTCGGCGCTCCAGTTCCAGGAACCGCTGCCACTTCGCAGGATCAAACGACGCCAACGCATCGCGGTTGGCAGTCCACCTCTCCAAAAACGCCTTTTTATAATCCACCTTCTCCGTCTTGGTTTTAAACGTAGGGCGCAGGCGCTTGCCCTCAAAAAAGAAATCCCAGCCGTAGGGGAGCTTCCGAGCGGGCGCGTCGTAATCGCGAAAAGAAGGGAGTTTCATAGCAAGATTTCTTGGCAGGTTTTGTCCGTTAAAAACAGAAATCTAAACAAAACGCCACCAAACGCCACAACAATCTAAAGCAACCGAAAACGCCTCCAGACCGCGCCATCACTGGCGAAACCGCATAAGAAAGCCACCTCCGAAGAAGTGGCTAAAACCATCTGGCAGGCTCACAGGGAGGCTGCCATGGTGTGTTGATTCTGCGGGTTGGCGGGTGATGGGTGTGTTTTCTTGGCAGGTTTTGTCGGGTTTATTTTGTAATTAGGTCGAGTAATCGCCACTCTTTGTTGCCGAGGTATTCGAGGTCGCACATAGGATAGCGTGGTGGCGTTGTTTTGCTTGGGGGTGAGCCGTTTGCCGTCGAGCGAGTTGAGCCATTCGATCTGGCTGCGACGCAACGAAACAGAGATTTTTTCGGCTTTGTCTAACTGTGGGTCCATGCGTTAATTAGGCTAGACGGTGCGAAGATTTGCCACTTTTGCCACTTGCTACTTTTGCGCAAAAGTAGCAAGGAAGCGGCATGTCTGAAATTGAGGAGATCGAGTTAGATGCGTTGGAGTTGGCGGTGGCTACGCTCGCGCTGTTGCGTGGGGAGACGGGGGCGCGGCGTGCTGCGCTGGAGATGATGCTGCAAACGTATTTAATAAAGGCTGCGGTCGAGCGCAGTTGGGTGTTGGACCGGTTGGAGCTGGAGCGGGCGGGGCGCTAGGCGCGTTTCTTTTTGCGCGCTTGGCGGGTGGCTTCTATTTTTTCGGCGGCAGCTAGGTCTTTTTTGATGGTCTCCTGGCGCTTGTCGGGCGCGGCGATCACGTATTTGACTGAGGGTAAATCTACTTTGGGAGGCGTCCTTTTTGTGTTTTGGGGATAGTCGGCGGGGTCTTCGGCGGCGTTGAGGCCGTTGGCATATTTGATCTCGTCGCGGAGCATGCGCAGGATGACCTGGGATCGGGAGCGTTCTTCCGTGTCGGCGCGTTGGTCGATCTTTTTGACAAGTTCTTTTGGCAGCGCTACGGTGACGCGCTGATTTTTGTCTGATAGTTGGTTTGGCATAGTTCTTAATCTTGCTTATTTTTTAATAAATAGCAAGTAAGGGCTTGACGGGTGCTTAAACCTGCATCAAAACGATGAGCATGACAGTAACCATATCAATGCCAGCGGACGTTTTAGAAGACTTGAAAGAGTTGGCGAAGGCGAATCATCGGAGCGTATCTGGTCAGGTCGCTTTTTTTTGCGCTCAAGGTTTAAGCAACCTGAATCAATCAGAGGCGGGCGACTGCGCGGAGTCGCGGTCGGATGGAAAGGCCGAGGCATGACTCTGGATCGTGAAGATTTGGCTGCGATCATTGACGGGGTATCTCGTCGGGTGATCTCGGAGATGGAAACGCGGGGCACGCTGCATGCGGATGAGTCGCGGTATCCGCGCCGGATGTCGGTGGCGGATGTGGCAGAGCGTTTTGGCGTCCGTCCGTCGACCGTGCGGACCAACTGGAAAGCCTGGGGGCTGCGGATGCTGGGTAAGGGCGCGCAGGGGCGGTTTATTTTTGACGGTGCCACGGTGGCGCGACGGGTGGAGCAGCTGAACGCTGGCTGACCCTTTGGAAATCTTAATCGTTTAAATTTGTTATTATGAAAACTGCAATGCCTCTCCATTTAATCGAGTTGACGCCTGCGCGCCGGGGGCGGCTCGCGGAAATCTTTGCGCACCGCCCTGGTGGCCTGTCGATCGGCACGAAGGCGATCATCGTGCAGCGTGAGTTGGGCGAGCAGGTGACGCACCGCGAGGCGCTGAGCCTATTGGGGCAGCTGCGGAAGCGCCAGCCGAAGAAGTTGAGCCAGTTGGCGCGCAAGGCGTATATGGATGAACGCTTTGAGGAGATGAAGGCGCGGCGGCCTGATCTTTATAACTGATTTTAGTGGGGAGAACGGGCGCGGCGGGCGTCCTGAAAGCATGAGCACCTGCCGCGATTTTTGCCCTCTCTGTTGAACTCGAAAAGTAATACATGGAAACAGGAGTCCGGGGAAACCCGCAGGGAGGGCGATTGATTTAGGCTAACAAAAAACAAAAAAAACAAAAAAAAGGAATAACATGATCAGTATATTAGAATCTCAAGGGGGCGCGTCTGCGGTGACGCGAATGCCGCGCACGTTCCAGGTGCGCGTGGGTGATGAGCCGGTGGTGTTGCTAGTGGCGCGGGATGAAAACCGGTTGCTGGGCGTGGTGGCGAATCGTTTGACGCCTGCGGTGGATCGGGTGATTTCGCAGGCGCAGGCGGGTGTGAATGCTGAGGATGGGCGCTACCGCCGTAGCGGTGCGTTGGAGTCCGCGCTGGGTGCGGGGTTTGTGTATCTGAGTTTTGAATACACGGAAGTGCTGAGCAGTGATGCTCGATTGATGCGACTGATGAAGTCGACGCTGGTCTCGATGTTGCTCGGTCCGGAGCGCGCGGGCACGGTAGAGCTGTTGACGGCAGGGGGTGCACTGTGAGTGATCTGCGTTTTATCTATATTGCGGGGCCGATGAGTGGCCTGCCTGAGTATAACTATCCGGCGTTTATGGCGGCGGCTGAGATGCTGTCTGCGAAGTATCCGGAGGCTCGGATCATCAATCCTGCTGAGAATTTTGAGCGTGCGACGGATCTCCCGTATCCGACTTATATTCGTGAATCGTTTGTGCAGGTGCTGACGGCTACGGAGCTCTATGTGTTGGCAGGTTGGGAAAACTCGCAGGGGGCACGCGCTGAGATCGCAATGGCGGTGCTGCTGGATCTGGCGATCATGTTTGAAAATGGTTTGAAGCCTGCGCCTGAGCGTAAGAAGGTCGAACCGTTGGTCGAGGTGCAGCCTTTAATTAATGCGCTTAAGTATGCGGCGGATGGTATCGCTAAGATGGCGGAGCATGTCGATATGGAAGCGGTCGAGGCTGAGGGGCTGGATGTGCAGGATTGTCGTGATTGCGTGGAGTTCGCGATCGAACGGGCAGGGGGTGCGCTGTGAGCTGCAAGGAAGTAGTCACGGCCTATGCGATTCTGCTGGAGCATCCGTGCCCTGGGCTGCGTTGGTTTCATAAATTTAATAAGCGGTCGAATCGGATTCAGTCCGCATGGAGCTTAGCCGGGGCTGAGCTGTTCATTGATTCGAATGGCGAGCGCATTAAGAAGGTCTTAGGGTTGTTAGTGTCTAAAGGATACGATCCGAAAGTCTTTGAGGTGTCCGCGAAGGGGGTTGAGCTATGAAGTGCGCAAAACTACCTGATAACTTTGTGGTGATCGACGTGGAGACGACCGGCCTGGAGCCGACTGAGGGCGGTATCTTGGAGATCGGCGCGGTGGATGCTGCGGGGCGGATGTTTTACCGGCGTGTAGCGCTTGGGCGTGAGCGGCGTGTGGATTGGCCGGCGCTGCAGCGTAATGGGGTCGATGCGCTCGACCTTGGTGCGGGTGTCTCGGTCGAGGATGCGATCTGCGATCTGTTTATGTGGCTGAGCGGGGGCTCGAAGCGTTGGATTATGGGCGGGAAAAATCCGCAGTTTGATTTCGCCTGGTTGGGCGCGAATTGGCCGACCGGCACGGTGGGCTGTAGTCTGAGTGAGGTGATCTCGCGGCGCTGTATCGATCTGCACTCTCTGGCTTATGGCTACGGGATAGAGTTGGGGATGGATATGGCGTCGGAGACTTTTACTACGGACGATATTTATATGCAGCTCGGCATGTATCCGGAGCCGATGCCGCATAATGCGCTGCGCGGCGCGGTGCATGAGATGGAGGGCTTTCGGCGGCTGTTGGTCGCCGATGTGGAGCGCGATCATGACCCTGTGTTTGAAAAGAAGATGGACACACTTGATCGCGAATGGGCGCAGACTGTGGATGTGCCGGAGGTAGTGGATAACCGTCGGGGGGCTCGGGTTGGGCCTTTGGCTGTAACTAAGGGGGCCGGATCTAAATGACCCCTGCACCGCACGTTGAAAATCTTTATTCTTTGCTGGGCGCGGAAACGGTGTTTCTGCTATCGAAGAAAGGCACGAAGTGCCCGGTCGCTAAGGGCTGGCAGGGGACGACTTTTGAGGAGACACAGTCGGAGGATTACCAGGCGCAGCTGGCGAAGGGTAATGTTGGCGTGTTACTCGGTAAGCCATCGGGCGGACTCTGCGCGATCGACATCGATGATGATGATCTGATGGAGGAGTTTTTTGCGCTCAATGAGGGGCTGCGGCAAACGCTGATCACTCGGGGTGCGCGTGGCGTGCAGGTGTGGGTGCGCTGCTTACGTGACTCGGAGGCCGAGCTGCGCGGTATGGACTCTTATCCGAAGCTTTACCCGTTAAAGTTCGGCGACCGATTTACTGAGTCGACGACGGGCACCGGTGAACAGAATCCTGTCTGCTTCGGTGAGTGGCGTGCGGATGGCGGTCAATCGATCGTGCATGGTAAGCATCCGAGCGGCTGCGATTATTCGATGATCAATGAGGAGCCGGTGCGTGAGGTGTATTTTCGCGAGATCGCGTGGCCGGCGGGTCTGCTGACGCCGTGGGTCAATGATTGGCTCAAACGCCTGGAGGTGACATTCGGGGATCCATACACCGGGACGATCGGTCCTGATGGATCGCTAAAAGAGATCAAAGCGATGTGTGAGCCGTATTGGGCGGGCCGCTTTATCTATCACAATCACATCATCTACGAGGCCGATGAGGAGCGCTTTTATTTCTACAATGAAGCGACGGGCTGCTGGGATCAGATCGGAGAGCAGGAGATCGCGGTCAAGCTGGCCGCGATGATGCTGGAGGTGTCGCGTGAAATGTCGCAGCCAGTACTGCGTGGCACTAAGTTTCGCAGCGCGGCCAAGCTGGGCAGCGTGATCTCATGGCTTAAGGGCTACACTGCGAAGCGTGGCGTGTTTAAAATCCGCCTGGGGCTGGTGCATCTGCTCAATGGTATGCTGGATCTGACTGCCGACATGCCGACGTTGAAAGCGTTTTCACCTTACTACTATTCGCGTAATCAGATACCTGTCAGCTATAAGGGCGGGGCAGATTGCCCGAAGTTCATGAATGACCTGTTGCTGCGTGCGATTCCTGCGGAGGATGCGGATCTGCTGCAGCGCTGGGGTGGTCAAATGCTGTTGCAGAAGAACGTGACACAGAAATTTATGATTCTGACGGGTGCCGCTGGTGCCGGTAAGTCGACGGTGCTGGAGGTGTTCCAGCGGATGATCGGCGAGGAAAACTGTGAGCAACTGCGGACTGAGCAACTGCTGGAGCGTTTCGAGTTGGGCAGCTACATCGGCAGCACTGCGCTGTTTGGATCGGATGTGCCGGGGCACTTCTTGATGCAAAAGGGGGCGTATGTGATCAAATCACTGACCGGCGGGGATTTGATTCGCGGTGAGGTCAAGGGCGTGCGCGAGAAAGTATCGATGCGCGGTGAGTTTAATATCGGCATCACCTGTAACTCGCGATTGAAGCTCGATCTGAATGCCGACGCCGCAGCCTGGAGCCGCCGTTTGCTGATCGTGCCTTACCAATGCGAGCGACCCGAGAAACCGATTCCCGAGTTTGCGCGCTGGCTGTTTGAGAACGAAGGCGCAGGCATTTTGAACTGGCTGATCGAGGGTGCGGTGCGGGTGTTGCAAGGCGACCGCATGAAGCTCTCCGACCGTCAGTCCGCGCTGGTGCAGGATCTCCTGGAGGAGTCCGACTCCCTACGCTCATTCATGGGCCGCCTGGTGCGCGCAGAGCGCGGGTCTGATGTGACCAGTGAGGAACTGGTGAAGGCATACGTAGAGTTTTGTAGCGATCGAGGCTGGGATGCCATGCCGAATCGCTCCATCGAGCGTGCGCTGCCTGATCTCATGCTGGAGCTATACCGCACCAATAAGAGCAACTCGATCAGCCGCGATGGTAAGGATCAGCGCGGGTATAATCATATTAAACTCTTAGAGGAGGGGGATTACGTCGATGAGTAGTAGACCACCATCTTCAATGAAGAAACGCACCACGGCCACCGCTGACGCGAAGCGCTATCTGCGCACGATCAGTAAGGTGCCTATGGGGCAGGGCGTGGTCGAGTATGCGCCGCCGCTCGACCGCTCTGAGGTGCTCGATATCGCCTCGGGTATTATTAATGTATCTTTAACGTCGGACCGGGCGGGGCGCTATTATCTGCCGTGCCCTGGGCTCTCAATGCACAGCGGCGGTAAGTCAGCGCGGAAGGATTGCGAGTTCATGCCAGATGGAGCACCGACGCTTCGCTGTTTCCATGAGTCCTGCTCTGCGGTGCTCGATGAGCTCAATCGCTCGATCCGGTCCGCCTGCGGTAAGGCCAAGGTGCGGAAGTTCACCGACGCCACTGCCCGCGCCACTAAGGCCGCCGAGGCGCTCCTGATCGGTTTCGATATGCCCGAGGCTGATGCGAAGGTAATTTTAAACGAATGGGCGGCGGGCTGCACGCCGCCGATCAGTACCGGCGACATCGTGTCCGGACTCAGGTCGGCAAAGGTAGCATACAACCGCTCGCCCGAGTCGGTAGGGTGTATGCTCGACGGCGGCTCCATGCCCGCCGCGCCTACCTCCCCCCGTCCCCCTCGGGGGGAAAAGGTGTCAGTAATGTCGGGCGGGGCCGCTATGAGTAAGCCAAGCGCAGCGCAAGGTGTGCGACGTGAGGAGCCGATCTACATCGGACCGATCGGGAAGCTCGCCAAGGAAGCTAAACGAATCGTCACCGACTATGAGGAGAATTACGGAAAGCGCCCGATCACATTTCTGGTCGGCACCTCGCACGTCGGAGCATTTCCAGCGCGCCTCGCAGGGCTACCTGCAGAGCGGCATGATCACCAGGAGCATTCTGTCATTGGATAACTGCCGACGGATATGACGGCAAAACTGAACCCTAGTCCTATATATATTACCTTATTAATTATCTAACTAAATGAAAAAGAAGTGTCATAAGTGTCGGGAAGAAGGAAGAAAGCCCGCAGCTCAGCCGATGCGACGGTGCTCAGCACAAGGCTGCGCCGAGTTGGTTCCAGCGGGTCAGCGTTTTTGCCCCCCCCATGTGCCGGTCGCTGCGCCTGGATCTCGGGCTGAATATCACAAGGCGAACAATTATTTTTATTCATCGGCGCGCTGGCGGGGATTTCGCAAATGGTTCCTCCGCCGGTCACCGATCTGCGTGGCGAAAAATTGCACGGCCCCGGCGACTCAGGTCGATCACATCAAACCGATCGAGGATGGTGGAGCGAAGTTCGATCCGGAAAATTGTCAGTCGCTTTGCCATAGCTGCCACTCAATTAAAACGCGAGGCGAGCAAACCGCTGGCCGATCGGCTGGCGCTCCTGGGGAGGGGGGGGTGAAAACCTACAGCTCGAATCGTCTCCTAC
>ENA-UZXB01000859-UZXB01000859.1-metagenome-genome-assembly--contig:-Day-2-1m-contig-859_pt2 | contig 29381 bp, 17 predicted proteins | sample MGYA00260339_ERZ794899 | MGnify/ENA metagenome assembly ERZ794899 | reverse complement strand
CCAAACTACACCGCTATCAGGGAAGCCAGAAGCATCAGCTACCATAAAGGCATCATGATCACTAGCAATTATTGTTGTTGTTACTACAGTTGATGTGGCATCAACAATAACTGAACTCTCGTACAAGCGATATGTTTCCCAAATATTCATACGGAACGAACGTGTATCGCTACTAACACCCCAGTTTGAGGCAAACGAAAGTCTTACGTCCCACCAGTTGGACATTCCACTTGGTGAGAAGTTAACTCCAGCAGATGCATCATATTCAACAAACACACCTGTTTTACCGCCGTCTACTACCAGCAACGGAGTAAGATCTTTCGATGTTAGTACTGTACTAGTTGCGTAGTTTGGACTGTCAGCACCACCAAATTCTCCAACTCTAAATGTTGATCCGTCGTCAAAGCTAACGTCTATGTATTCGCTGTTTGTTGCAAAGTCGCCTCTGTATTCACATTGTGTAAGACTTGCGTTATTAGGTACTCCGCCCAACATTGTTTCTAAATCAACAAATCGACGTACTAGACTATTACTTGTTGTTCCAGTTGCATAAGCGGCTGTACGTACTTTGTCAGTTTGTACTAGTATGCTGATGTTCTCGTGAACGTCCATTGGTAAAAATTCTGCTCCCCAACCTTCTTCAGTTGACTGTTGGAATATATTGGCATCGTATATGTATTCAATGTCGCCATCAACTGTAGTAAATGTTATTGCATCAACATTGTCAGGCGCAGTAGTAAATGTACCACCTTCAAGTACAGTGTCTCCTGCCCATATTCTTGTGCTACGATGATCTTCATACTTCATTGTGATATCTGTCTTACGATCATTATCATCTATTTCAGTCGTCCAAGATTCTGCAAACGTATTACGGTCTGCTGTACTGTGTAACTTGGTATGGAAAGGCTTGATTGTATTAAAGAAGTCTTCAATAACATTTACACTATAGTTTCCATATCGTTTTTTAGCTGTTAGTAGCGGATGATCTACATTTAATTTTACAAACGTAGTTTTAAATGCAAAGTCATCAGCAGCATTATCTGCAATTGACTGATACAAACACTTAAACCATAGTTTGTTATATTTAACTTTGTGTTTACCTACAAAAATACGATTACGTAAACCATCAAATATGTTACTTAGTATTCCATCAACAGCGTTATCAAATCCGTCAGTATCAAATCCACCTAGATCAAATCCTAATCCAAACTTTTCATTGTTCCAAAGTTCTTCGCTTAAACGTATAGCACCTTTAACTTTGTATTCTAGTACCCACTCATTATTGATACGTGAATAAATTTCTGGTCTATTAACACCATCATTGTGTATAACTGTGTTTATTTTTAATGTATCGCCATTTTTATATATAAACGGAACACCCAACTCTCCCATTAACTCTGTACGATCATTTGCAACGTACTTTGGTTCAATTGCTGTATTGTATTCGTATGTTAGGCTGTCATTATTATCATATGTTCGACGTACATAGTCAGTGTACCCCCAGTAAGGCGACACATCATATGTCACTTCGCCTTCAACATATGTCTTATTCATAACTGTTTCCCAATTGTCTATAGGACTTCCAGCTAATGGAATGTCAGCTAGTAAATTGTTAGCAGTTTCAACAAAGTTTTGTCTTGCGATTAGTATATTTCTAAACAAGCTCTGTCTTGGACGTATAAGATGACCATAACGAGCGTATTCGTGTAAGTTTAAGTCAGGCAATGCATGTGGACGCAGTACGTCAATATCAGATTCTGGTGTGCCTTCTGGTAATGAGTAATCATAAATTCTAGCCCACAACTCCATGTCTGTGTCTAAACTAGGCTGGTTACCAGTATTTCCTTCTACTAAACAAATGTAAAATAAGTTGCCTTCTTTTACAACTGCATTTAGCGGATACACTGCACTATTGTTCCAATCTGTATATGTATATCTTACAGTATGTCTATTATAACCTGTTAAACTATCACGCATTTTAATATGTAACTGTTCAGGAATAATACTTGCTGGATCATTCTCTGATAATAGTGTCCATTCACTAAGTGGCAACGCATTACTGTCAACACGTTGATTAACTTGTACAACAGTGTTGTTTGTGATAAACGAGTCAATATTTGTCATAAGCAATTCATTATTGCCTGCCGCAGCCGCCCAACTAATATCAAATGCACTTGGATTTTCTAGTAATCTAGCTAACTGATAAGTGTTGTAATTACGATTTGATCCTGTGTTGTTTTGTTTATCTTTAACCCAAAAGTAGTAGCTTTTTTCAGTACGTTTAGTTTTACTGTTATAGAATATTTCTTCTGTCCAGTTGTAAACAACTTCATTGTCAATAATTGAAGATAATGGTACACCAGTTGCTGGGCTTCCGTCAACAACGCCCTTGCGAAGTACAAGTTCTTGCCACTCTTCTGGTGGTACACTACTTCTAGTCCATTCGTATACATCAATACTTGCACCATCAAATAATCTTGCCCAGTATGCTTGTTTATAATCAATACTACTTTGTTCATAGTCTACATAGATTGCGGTATTAATATCCCACCAGCGCACACCTACTTCATTACTTGTCCAAGATTTGGTATTTTCAGTAAAGCCATCAATTGAATTGTAATTATATACTGCAATATCTGCTGTTAGTGTAAAGTCTATTTCTTCATCAATGAATCCAGGTATAATTCCTTTTGCTGGATCAAATACTTCAAGCTGTGCAATTGTACTGCGTGTATATGCATCATATAGTTTAACACTTTCAACTAAGTCATTACGTGCTTGTGCAGTACTAGTTCTAACCTTGACCCAATTTCCGCCAGTGTGTCCTGTACTATTAGTAAACGAACCATTCCACGTATAAACGCCTGGCGCACCAGTTCCATCATCATCAACAAATGCATATATTGGTGATTGTAAATTATCTTGTCTAACACGCTGGAAGTTGTATTTGAATAACCCGTTTACAGTTGCGTTTGTTTGACTATTAAGTGTATTAAAATCAGGGAATCGAACATTGCGTATTGGATAAACATTACCTGCGTTTCCTTCTTCTTGGATATATTCGTCGATAAAGAAACTAGCAGTATTTGCAGAGCTTACATCTGTTACAAGATGAATACCATCAATATTTGGTACTGTGTTACTACCTGCAATTAATACATAGTCTCCAGCAGTAAAGTTGTGTGTATTTACAAAGTGATCTTCAATTTTAATATTAATTAGTGCATCATCTGCATCATTATTACCAGCACACGCTTTCTGAATGTGCATACCAAAGTCCATAGTTTGATAAACACCATACCCACTTGTACTACTGTCATCATCTCCAACATTGTCTGCGACCCAAATACTAAACACATGCGGATCATTTTCCATTTGTTGGAATACTTGGTTGCCGTCACTACCAACAAAAGCATTAAACACGTTACTTGTTTGTGTTTGTGTAGCACTAATTGTTCCTGCTGTTAGTCCTACTATACTATTAGCAGTGCCGCCACCAATAACAAGTGTACTGTTGGTACTTGTTAGTTTTAAACGATTGTTACTGTTACTAGCACCAATGCCACTAATTGCTGCATCATTAATAATATTAATGATTGAGTTTAAGTCAACACTACTACTAACAGTAGTAGTTGTAATTGGTGCATTTGTAACACCACTGCCTAGTCCAATTATACTATTAGCAGTACCACTGCCAATATAAAGTGTTTCATTGTTACTGTTAATTTGTAATACATTAAGGTTAACACCGCCTGCTTGTGCTGTAACACCACTGATGTTTGCATTGTTGATTTGATTTACAACTTGTGTTATAGTTAAATTTGGACTACTTAGGTTAATAGAACCACTACTTGTCTCAGTTTGTGAACCAATTGTACTAAACCCAACATCTGCATTTGCAGATGCAACACTAATTGTTAGTGTAAATGGATTGCTTGGTGTATTTGTTGTTTTTGTAATTGCAATACGATTTTGTGCCGTTGCAGTTGCTAATACATTTGGAATACTTTGATCATTGATTTTGTTAATAATTTCAGCTACATTATATATTTTAAATCCAGATGTGCTAATTGTATCAATAATAGTTGAATTTGAAATTACACTTGGTGAAAACGTACCTTTTACATATGTGTTCCAAGCTGCTATATATGTACCGCCACCAACTGCACTCTGTGTTGCAGTAATATCAGGTGTTGTAACTACTTCTGTTCCAGCAAGAACGTCAGCTGGAACATAACTTGTTCCACGTACTGCATTGATAATGTTTACATCGCTAGTAATTAGATTTCCAACTGCACTACTATAAGCATGACCAGCACCGTATTCTGACAATGCAAATGTAAGGTTAAATCCTGCGGCACTACTTGTATATGAAGTCCACCAAGTATTCCAGTTTGCTTCACTGTCAACAAGTAAAAACTCAGTTCTAAGATTACTAGTTGCTGTAATTCTAGCACTAGCTAATGAAGGAATACTTCCGCCAGCACCAGCAATTGTTAGTGCATCTTCCCAAACACTTAGTGCAGAAATATTAGTTGTAGTAGATTCTAATTCATTGAATAGTATACTTTGACTTTCAATAATAAGCTCTTTAGTAGAACTACCAGTGATTGACGGGTTACTAGTATTACCAACAATACTAACATCATTATATGTTGTTGTAGTAACTGTACTATCAAAAGTAACTGTACGTGCGTTTGTACTACTTGATCCTAATATAAGTGTAGAGTTATCAGGAACAACATTACTATCACCAATATTATTTGAACCAGTAACATTGATAATACCAAACGTGGTTGTATCAGTTGTTTGTCTTAGCTCTACATCGATACCATCAATTGTAATGATTTTAGTTTCTTCATTAGCTCGTATAGATGGTAATGTTACAGTTGCAGTTATTTCAATAGGGTCGTTTGGTTTAGTTAATCCACTTGTTCCATCTGGATCAAGCATTTCCCATACACGCCCTGCATATATAACACGGTCTTTATATTTGTATGCTGTCTTATTATCCCATTGCTTAATAGTTTTCCAGTTACCATCAAACTTGTATGCTGGCTTTACTTCTTGTGGAAACTTAGCAAAATCTTCTTTGTTTAGTACACGATAATCTGTCTCAGTTAATAATGGTAATCCTGCTGTAACAAAGTCATTTGCATATATATTTTCTTGTTCAATAGTTGTGTAGTTAAACGTTTTAGGGGGTCTAGTTGTAAAGTTATTGCCTGGTATTCCGTTAACCAATAGTGGGCTATTAAAATCTACATCAATAACAATGTCACTTAGAATGTCATTTAGCTCCGTGGAGCTAAAGCGAACTGGTTGTGGATTAGTTTTAAGTAAATCTGTTGTTAGTTCAAACTCTAGTGTGTTTCTACTACGTGTGTCACCATAGTCTGCTGTACGTATTGCCCATTCTTCATGAACAGTTGCCGTACTTAGGGTACCAAATAGTCCAGTGTTACGCATAAATGCGTTAAGAGCATGTCTTGTACCACGATATTTGCGTGAACCTTTAACAAAGTTAAACAATGTGTCGTCGTCTAAACCAACAACTTCGTTCCAAATTGGCTTATTGTATCCAGTATTAAATCTTGCGGCGTCCACTTGCTGTTGATTGCTTAGTGTATTACCTGCACCATAATACTGATCTATTTCGTTTGCAACTGTATCAAAGTTTGGAACAACTGAGCTAGAATTTACAATATAACCTGGTGCAAATAATTTACCGTTCCAATTTTTAGTACGGCTACCTCTCCAAATTACTCTCTTGTGGCGTAGCCCAAGTGCTGGATCATAAATTAAATCATCAAAATTTGACTGATTGTCAATAATCAACATGTGTTCAATTTCCACACGATACAATCGTATACCATATATCTCTGTACCATTTTTAGCTTCAATAACAGTAACACCGTCATCCTCACCAATAACGTCACGAGTAATAGTAAGTTTGTTATTTAAAATTTGTAAGCCAGCTTTGCTAATTATATTATACTGTCCGTCAAACTTATTGTTAATATTACTAAAGTATCCGTTGTTGTTTTCAAGGATCTCTATTTTTGTTGTGTTTGGTATAGTATAATGTATATCTGTTAGTTCAGCAGTTTGTGACCAAATAACTGCTTGTGCAGCGACACTGGTCCAACTATCTTTCCATCCTTTGCTTTGTAGATATTCTCCATAACCAATAATAAAATCGTACAAGGATTGAATATCACCAAAAATAGTATTGTAATCTAATATACTATCACTATTACTATGGTACTTGTATTTGTTAAGTTGTTGACTACCAGCAAGTGTTATTACAAATCCATCATCTTTTTGTGGTTTGAAGTATGTAAAATATTCTTTAGTTGTATCATAACCAGATACTTTATATCCAGTTGCTACTTTTGTTACTTTAACTGCACCAAGGAATAGTTCTTCTTTTGGTTGACTTGTATAAAGAACAGTGCTAATATTCTCTTCTGGTATGTTAACACGGCCCTTATCTTGACTACTTTCTAAGATAATCTCTTGGTTGTTGTTAACAAACCCACCTGCTTTGATAATAGGATTAGTACTATAATTTTTAAAACGTGTTTCAATAGTATCAACTTTAGTTGAATTGTGCTCTGCAAAGTTAACAAGTGCATTGTTTAGTCCATCAATATAACTCTTAACATCTGATGCTAGAATAACTGTAAATTTTGTAGTACCAAGATCAGCAGGTATAATTGAAGGTGTTGTTTGATAATTGCCACCTGGATCAACTACTGCTACACTTGTAATACTGCCACTATCAACTGTTGCTTGTAATTTTACACCGCTACCGAAGTTGCTAAACACATTAAGTTGTGGTGCTGATGAATATCCAGTACCACCGTCAACAACATTTACAAGTTCAACAATATTTTCATCGTATTCTTTGTTTGTTAATTTAGTTAACTTGTTGTTTCCAAGATCATTTGTATCACTAAACAACACCTGTACAGTATTAACATTATCAAGTTTAGTTCTTGTGTTACTACGGAAGTAATCATTTGTTATACGTAGCGGTCTTAGTTTAAGTAATGCATGAAATAATGCTATTTTATAATCGCTTGATTCTCTCCAAGTGTTTTCTATAGTTCCCCAATCACCATATACAAAATCGTTAGTTGTTGTATATAATGGTGTTCCTCCTACTACATTGGCAGTATCTGGATCGTTAAGTACTCCTGCATTTGTTACAAGTGTGTCTATATCCCAATTATATGCACTGTATGCATATGTTATGCTATACTTTTTAGGACTAATTGTAGGGTCACTATACTGTCCTGTTTTTAACGCTCCAATAAGTGCGGCACGTTTTGCAGCATCAGTCCAACTGTAAGACGTATCCCACCAAGTTGGTTTTTTATTGTATCCCAACATCTCCCAAGGATGTGTATCTGGACGATATGTGTTGAAATAATATGTGTATAGGCCTCTCCAGCCTCCAATGCCTGGTCCCATACTACTGTAGTTCCAAGTAAACGGGTCACTTGCTGAGTATTCTGTTGCATCATGTAATACAGTAACGTTATTACGTATTTTCCATTTGTTAAAGCTAGTATGAAGTGCATTGTTTAAATCTTCCCAAGTATTTCTATTTGGAAGACTTGCTGACGGCATTATTTCTTTGTAATCAACAATATCAATATCAGTTAAGTTATTGTATATACGAGTTTCAATTTCAAATAATACTGCATCTTGAATGTTAAAGCCAGCTACATTACGATTGTAAAGTTCATTACCTAAACGTAGTGTTCTTGATCCATCATGTCCCACAATTTCAGTTGAAGTAGCTTCAATTGCAGTTGGTTTCATTAGCCCTAATTTAACTGCACTTGGTGGAACCCAACTTGGACTAGTAACTGAAAACCATCTGACATTAAGTAAAACTTGACCATTACTGTCATATGTAACACTAGTAGTAATAGTTAATTTGTTTTGTGTAACAGTATATTCTTGGTCTTTAATAAGTGGACGCCAGATTGTATTACCAGATCCGTCATCTTCACGTATAAACACTTGTATATGATTTTTTGTATCATCATATGTGTTAACAGTTTGTGGTAAATCAAAAACAGGTGTGTCACTTGCTGTCCAACTACTGTTAAGTTCTTCAAACTCTTTAAATTTTAACATTTGACTATTGGCAAATAAATCAACACGTGATTTACCAATATTCATACTCTTTAGTGCTTCGTCTACTAGCGTAATAACACTAGCAGAACTGTTTAATGTGTTGTGTAATTGCTTACATTTTTGTATAAACTGTCGCTTAAAATTACTATAACTTTTTGTTGCAAAGTTTAAACTACTAAACAGATTTGTGTCTGTAAACATAGATGTCTGTGTTAAAAGTTCCGTTGAGTATGCTTGTTTTCTAATAGTACCGCCAAACTCATGTACTCTTGGTAAGTTTCTATAATTGTTAATACCATAAAAATCACCATCTAGACCAGGTATACCAGTTATTTGCTGTTTCATATGATTTAGTATGTCACCAAAACTAACTTGTGATAGAACTTCATTTTGTGGATTTAGTATATGTGTATCAGCAGGTGTATCAGATCCCAGTGTGTTATCCAATGTATGCCATTCAATATCAATTAAGTCGTCAGTAGCAAGTATACCATTTGAAATAGTTACTTTGTTATTAGCTAATGTAAATGCAGTAAATGGTTCACCATTTTTTGTAATGGTTAGGTTGTCTGCAATGCTATTATTGTTTACATAAATGTATCCATATACGTTTGCATCACTAACACGACGATATAAGATAACAGCATTAAAATATGTATCTGGAACCAATAGTGTGCGCTCGTTATTAGATGGTGTGCTTAACGATATATTTTGTGCAACTGTAAATGCTGTTCCGTCTGGATTTAAAAACTCTAGATCATATATATCAAAGTTTGTAACAATATTATATGTCTTGTTTCTATCAATAAACAATCTTGGATTAAGTCCATTAACACGTATAGAATCAGAACGTGTATGTGTTTTGTTATACTGATGCACTTGTAATTTATTTTTGCGCTCTGACCATTTAAAGGTATCGTATGACTCAATGTCTGTAGTGCCAATATCAATAACAAGTGGTTTACTTACATTAGTTGCTACGTGTTGTATATGTTGCTTAACTGGTTGTTGGTCTCTAACTTCGCTCCAGCCATTGTAATACTCATCATCTTTTTTGTAATAGTAAAATCCTGTTATTTCGTTAGTGTTACTTGCATCGTTATTTGTAGGGCTATCAACTGAGTTAAACTCAACATAGTTATAACGTTTACTTCCAAGATCTATATCAAAACCTAGTCCTGGTGTATTGCCGTAATCTACATAACGTGGGCTAAATCCTAGTGCAATGTCTTGTTTTGTATTACTAGTACCGTAGTTAAAAATATTATCGCCTGCAAACGTACTATTTGGATATTTTGTACTATTGTCCAAAGGTGTTAGTGTTGTATCATATAAGTTAAATTTGATACCTTGACTGCGATATGATTTTTGTTGTGCATAAATCCACTCGTTACCGTCCCAGTACCATTCACTGCCACTATAAATGTTGTTTGGATATGTTTCGCCTAATACGTTGTTGTAACCTATACGTACATTAATACCTGCTTTAACCGGTACAGTGGTTGCACTTGGCCCATAAATTTGTGTTAGTCCTGTAACTGTACCGCCGCTGTTTACTTGTACACTATAAATGTTGTTGTTAAACCCAACTGATGAATTTAAAAACAGTATAGTATCGCCATCTGCTAAGTTACGTGCTTCAACTTTGCTCCAATATTGTGCATTTTCAACATAGCTTGGGTTTTTAGATGTAGTGTGTGTTTTAATACAGTTCCAAAAACTGTCTACACCATTACTTGTGAGCTTTACACTTGATCCATATTCAAAGCCCTGGCTAGTCCAAGATGCTGTAATAGTTTGTACTGCTAAGTTCCAGTTTGTTTGTCCTATAATCTCACCAAAAGGATCAGCAACATTATCAACAATGTGTGTTACACTACCTAAACTACTAGTTGCAAAGTTATACTTTTCAATACCAGCTTTGAATTCAATAATAGGACGAACACCACGGAAATTGTCTTGTAAGTATGTCGATGCTGTAACACCAGGATGTTGATAGTCAGTGTAGTCTGCAATAATTTTAACTACATCTTCATGTATCCAAAGATTGCGTCTACTCCAAACACTTTGATCTGGACTGTTTCTTTCCTCTACTACATAATCTCTACTTAATACATCATAAGATGTAAAGTCATATGTTGGGTAAGTAAAATCATAATCATCAGTATCCCATTGGCTAGGCTCTTGTGCACCATATATTGTGTCGTTAAACCAAACACGTTTTCCAAAACCATATGTTCCAGGACCTTCAAACTGCTTTGTTAGTGAGATACCAGTGCCAACACCGTCTACAATATAAGTGTGGTCTTTGTTATACTCTGCACTACCACTTGCATCTGCACCAGTAAATCGTACACGCATTCCGTTTTGGAATGGCAACTGTTTTCCATTTGACAGTGTAGGTGTTTTATAATATGGTAAGCCAATGATATCAGGAATATGAATAGGATCAGCTGCGGTTACTGGAATTGTACATACTGGTAAAAAGTCTACTAACCAAAAGTAGTGATGATGGTTAATAAACATGTCATAGTTAATTGGCAAATCAAGTGTGTAGCCTGGTTCGTTTAATATGCGGTTTACATTTGTAGTATCTACTTCATTAAACTTTAACATATCAATCAAGTCATCATATGAAATTGCTTCTATAATATTATCTTGATTGTCACGAACAACTCCCCCTGGTACAACCTGATGTTGGTCTGCACTGCGGCCGTCTGTTAAAAATCTATCACTAGTAACATCTTTATTTTTGCGATCACCTACATAGTAATTAACCGCTTCCATACTACCACTTGACATTAACTGTTCAAGTGTGCTGTTTAAAAACTTTTTGTTAACGCTTGTTTGAAAGATTGCTGGTAATAAATCTACAGTATTACGTGTTCCGACATATTCAGAACTTTCACCTGGTCTAGTAGATTTTTTAGCTACTATCGGTTTAGCATGAAACTTACTCATTTAATGTTAACTCCACTGTTTGCTGCAATTGATGTAGGATTATATGCTGTACTCTTGTTTACAGTTATATCGCCTATTGTTATTACTGGTAGGAACAGTTCATCACTGTCACTAATTATCTCAAATAATGCATTAGTACTTGCTTGGTTATCAACACTCTCGATACCAACTTGTGCAACTTGTCCAACTGTGTTGTTGTGTATATATGCTGCTAATTCAGTAAAGTAAAAAGTTTCTCCAAAGTCCCAATTATCAACATTAAAATATTGATCGATCAAACGTATTATTTCTTGTTTAATTTCAGTATCACTTAGTGTACAGTTGGTAGTTTTGGTTATGTTAAATTTAGCTTGTAGTTCACTACTTGCCAAGTTTCCAAATAATATTTTATATTTGACTGGTCTGTATATAACTTGATCACTGATTGATTTTTTGTTGTCTAAACGCTTAAACAAATCGTTTAAACTACTGATAGTAGGCGTTTGTGGTTTAGTATAACCACGTCCGTCATATTTTGCCCACGATCTAAATAAGTTCTCATAGCTTGTTAATAGTACGTATGTATCAATAATATTAGTTGTAGCTGGGTCAATGACTTGGTTTACATCAGCAATACGACTGTATTTGCTTGACAAGTTGCCTCGGCCTGGTACAGTATTACTGCCACTGTCGTCACGTACTTCATATGTAAATCCGTCAACAGTTTTTGTACCTAAGTTAATATTTTCGTCTCCAACAATGTCATGGAAGGCGCTTGGATTAATTGGGTATCCATCATTAGTAGGACTCGACAGTGTCAACCTAATTTTATTAGGATCTGTATAGCCATCTGGATATGTAAAGTATCCAAATGCATTCATTGTATAATCTGTGCCAAGTGGTAAACTATTGGATGTACTTTTTGTGTTAATGCCCAATACTTTAATATTGTCTTGACTTGGTTTAAGTGTTTCGCTACTAAATGTTTCAGCAAAATTTAAGTTTGCAAAAGTAATTTGTTCATCACTACCAAATACATAACGTGTTTTACGTGTTACAATTTCCCATTGTGATGCAGTGTAGTTAAGTCTTATAATCCAACTGTTATCAAGTCCAGTACCATTAGTGTCGCCTTCATATGTTCGATTCCAACTACTTGGATCATTGTTAGTTAAACTACTAGTAACTAAGTCACTACCATCAACTATTGCCCATTCCTGTGTTGTTGCATCGTAACGTAATCCAAAACTGTTATTGTTTGTTAATAATGTTAGGACATTTGTTTTTACTGCGCTTGTTAAATCGTTACTCCAACTTGGAATAATACGTTTAATACGTGCACCACTAGGAATAACACCATTGAGTGTAATACTGCCTCTTCCCAACATATCAATACCAGTTGGTGTACCAGTGTTATTATCAATACCTAGTCCATCATTGTAAATGCCAGTTACTCTTACCCATTGTGTGTTTGCACTTTTAACTACGGCTGTTGCTGTTGCTTGTACACTTGCTCCACCGCCGCTAAGTGTAATACTAGTTGCACTATCGTAACCTAATCCTGCATTAGTAATGGTTATACTAATTACACTGCCGCTTCCGTCAATATTTGCAGTACCAGTTGCGCCTGTTCCTGCGCCAGTAATAGCAACTGTTGGTGCACTAGTATAACCTGTGCTACCATCTACAATTTTAATATTGTTGATATATCCAATTTTATAAGGTGGAGTAACAAACTCAATAATTGAGTTTATATCAATTTTGTCCATTGGTGCAATACCATTTGACTTAACTCGTTGTATAGTACTTGTATCATCAGTAAGATAACCAGTGCTTGTATCAGCACCTTTGGTAACTTGGTTCCAACGAAATGCATCTGTTGCACTACCATTAGCATTGTAGTAAACAATGTTAGCAGTTGTATTAGTATATTGTGTTGCTGGTGCATAAGCGCCGTCTGGACCATAATACTGTCTATCATAAAAGAAGTTTTTAACTTCTGGGTTGTCTAATAGTGGCTTAATGTACCTGCTGTAAGTTTGCTCACTATTTAAATTTGTAGGCAAACTAACTACATTACGTGCCGCAATGTCTTGTCTATATAGATAACCATCATCCAAGAACTGCATAGCATCGCTATAACTTCCAGTTGGATCATTGAAATCTCTAAATCTACTGTGTCCACTATGTACACGGTTCACGCTTTTAATTTTGCGGATATTTTCACTAACAGTTAATGGGAAGATACTGTAATCTTCTGCTGTTACTAGTCTATCCTGTGTACTAAAGAACCGGCCTGCGTTGTCTTTAATACTTTGTAAACTTTCACGTTCACTTGCATTACTTACTCTAGATTTTAAACTTGCAGTAAACACAGCACGATACGTATTTCCATCATTGCCTGTGTAATTAAAGTTGTATGTTGTTTGTCCAAAACTTTCAGGGTTTAGTGTGTAACTACGGTTAAGACCTGTACGATACCAAACTCTAACAATACCACGTGGAATATTACCATATAGACCGTCACCAAACACAATACTAATTTTATCATCTTCTCTGCTACTTACAGTATAGATGTTTCTAAAGTTATTGTTGAGATTATTATATATTGAGTTAAGTCCAAAAATACGATCAACTTGGCTCCAATTAGTTATTACTTGTCCAAGTTCGTCCACGTTTTGTACCCAAATGTTTCCGTTTGCAACATTTATATCGTCAATATCAAGTACAAGGTTAGGAAGTCCATCAGTGATTTCAAAGTCCCTAAATTGTAGTGTACCCTGTTTGAATCCTAAAAAGAATCCAGTGTCTGGTGAGCTAAATCCACCATTGTCATTACGGTATAAAATATCAAGGGCGCCGTAGGGATCAGGAGTTTTTTCTTGTATACGGTTTGCATTGCTGTCATAATATAAACTGTGTGCACCAAATGTACTACGTGCACCTGTAATAGTTGCACTAAATTCTGATGAAGGACTTTGTCCTGTACTAGTAGTACGATAAATTTCATTAGTGATACCGTCACGTAAACTTTTACTAAACGGTGTACCAAATTGGTTACTACCTATAAACACTGCATTCATTACTGTAATAAAGTTTTGGTATGCCGCTGGATCTGTTACATCTTCAAACTGCAAGTCAACATTTGCAAGACTGTTTCCGTCTACATCATATACTGTTTCACTTGTTTTGATGGTATCAATTTTTAAGTAGCCGCTTGCTACAACATTACGTGTTGGATTATAACCCAAGAACTCAGCAATACGGAGGGCGCTATCTCTACGTTCTGCTGTGCTTAAATAATTTTCACGTGAGTTAAGGTCGTTACGGAACGCTAAGTTGTGTCCCAAAAATGCCATAAGTTCTAATAAACTAGTAAACTCACTTGAACTAATCCAGTCGTTAAAGTTTTCTGGATAGTTAGTATCAATGTACTCCACCATTGCATTTTTGATTGTGTCAAAGTCATATGCTTGAAAGTTTGCTTGTGCAAAGCTCTCATAAATCACACTAAAATCTTCAGCTGCAAATAAACTGCTTTGTCTTGCGCCCTGTGCCATTATTCTGTCTCACTTGTGTATGTTAGATATAATTCTTCAGCTAGTCCTGTATCATCGTAAACAACACGTACTCGTATGTCTAACTGATGATCAGTCGGTTTGCTTAAATTTACTTCACTAAAGATCCATCTCGGATCACTGTCAACGATGTTTTGTACATCTTCTTCTGCTAGACGTTCAGTAGCAGCGTCTAACGGATCAAAAACTAAATCATGTAGTATAGATCCAAAGTTTGGATTCATTACCCGTTCACCTTTACGAGTGTAAAAGTGATTCATCAAGTCACGAAGTGCCAAGTCCTTGTCAGTAAGAACTGAGTTTATATCTGTACTATCTATTGTGCTATATCCAATGTATGTAACCATACTGATATTTATAGCAAAATTAAATACTATGTTTTAGATTTTTGTAGTAAAACGTATGATATCACCAGCTTTTAGTGATTTTGTTATAGTAATAACGTTATTAAGTAAAGTAAAGTCAAAAAAGTGTTGGATTGTTTGTCCATTAACCTCAACTAGTAATTTTTCAACTGGTTCCATACTTGGGGTATCTGTTATTGTAAAGACATTAGTGTCACTATATGTAAACTGTTCAACAACTATTGTGTTCTGATATGCTTTTGCAATAGTTCTTTTTATACCTTCGGGTGTTTTAGGAAGGAAACGTAGTGTTTCTGCATAGTATGCAAAACGTGCTCTTTGTAACTCTCCTTCATCTAATAAGCCAACTTCGTTTTTGTCACGTATATTAAATATACCATTTTGGCGCATCCAGATACGAGATTTTGATTTTCCATAGTCACTCAATCGTATAATACTTGCGGCTGTAATACAAAAAATCCTGTTAAAATTACTACGCTTAATCATACTAGCAACTGTGGACCAATCCTGATTTACAATACTATCACGCAGTTCATATAGACCTTCATCCGAGTCTACATACAAAATATCACCGTTAATGATGTAATATAATAGTAATCCATCATATACGCATTGTGGTATACTTGTCAAGCCAAATGATTTAAGTTGTCTTAATAATGTTCTTTGATTACTTTGAAAATCAGTAATCCAAATATTATATGCTTGTTGTTCAGTAATACCCTGATTAACTGTACCAACACCATAACCAGTTTGATTATAACCATTATACCGTGACATATTAAGAGTGATCAACTGTACACGGTCACTTGCAGATATGGTTTCAATATCAAGTAATGTGTTCCAGTCTGGATCTTTAAGAACAAATTCATTCCAGTCAGTATTAAATTTTTCCAATATCATCTCGGCTGTCTCCGTTCAACAGAGCTAGGGTCAGTGGCATTTGTTGCACCAGCTTGTCCAGACGACATTGAACTTCCATTTCGTTTATCCACAACTTGATTACGCCGTGTTGCAATTTCACCAGTTTTATCTTCTTCAGCATTACTATTACCACTATAATATTGAGGAATTTTTTTATCTGACTTTGGTTGTGTTAAATTAGATGTATCATAATCTTTTGTGCTTGTTCGTGCACTTGATGGTGCTTGTGCAGCTACTTTACTTCCTTGTGCACTGTGTCCTCCCCAAGGTTCGTGTTCCGGCACTCTTGGGTTGATACTAGTCTTAACGGTACGGTTTACACCTATATTGCCAGCTGTCGGACCAACTGCGCCAAATGCTGATGGACCGTTCAAGTCTAACATACCTTCAGTACTAATTCTGCCAAAGCCTGCAGCCTTGAGTTGTAAGTTTAAGTCAGTTGTTAGACGTATATCTTTATTTGCTTTAAGTTGTATTGGACCTGTTGATGTTTCCGCCTGTATACCAGCAGCACCACGTGCCATAATATTGAATGTATCAGCATCCATATTAATGTCACCTCCAGCATAAAAGTTAAAGTCTTTTTCTGCATGATAACTTACACTGCCTGCCGCATATACATCTACATTACCCTCGCTGTCCAATTGCATCCAACTAGTGCCTTTTTGGTTTGTTATGTATACAATACCTGCACTGTCGTTTAGTAGCATTTGCGCACCGCCTGCACTACGTAAGCGAATTAAATTATCCATTCCTTCTTCACGTGATTGGTCTGGAACATAGTTTTCACCTTCTTTAAATGCAACTGTGCCATCATCCATTACAAAACTGTGTCCTGCTGGTGTTAAAAATCCTGCTACATTGCTTGGAGATTCTCGTCTACCACCACTACTGCCAATACCACGCATTGGGTCTAATCCTGTACCTTGATCGGCAACTGCATTTGCAACTGGATGTCTTGGTCTAGAATTTTGCTGTTGTTTTTGACCAGGATCAATACTGGGACCAATTGTATTTTCGTTTTCGATTTTGCTAGCTGGTAAACCTGGTACTGAACTGTTTTTGCCAACAGTTGGTAAAACGCCAAGTAAAAACCCAGTTACATCATCACCAGTAAATGCAACAAGTACCTCAGTACCTGGTGCTGGTGGAGGGAAGGATGCACCATATGTAACTGTAGCATCTAGCATACTAATTGAACCACCAAAAGGAGAAACAGTTCTTACTTTTGGAAATAGTTGTCTTTGCTCTCGAGTGTCTGTATCTCCAAATCTGTGTGATCCTAAAATTTGAACATATATTGCACCGCCATAATCTGCATCCGAAATTTCAATAACCTTAGCACTATATACACCATTTGGCATACTCATGCCGCTTCGGTTCCCGCTTGTATATGCTGCAGGAACACCGATACTTTCACGGTTTAAATTTGTTGATCTATTTTGCTCTTTTGACATTTTAATCCTTTTACTTAGTTCGTTGCATTATACATATTTACTAGCCAACTTGGTGTGTTATGGTCTCGTGTATCACCAGATCCGCCCCAATAGGGTGCAGCATTTGAACTTAGGTTTGCACCAATTCCTGGTGTCATCGCAATATCATAATGATGTACTACACCACTCATATACAGTTCTCTTCCAGTTCCTTCATTAGGATTAGCAATACCAACACTTGGTGTTAACCCGTTTGCACGAGTGTCATTTAAGAAGTTTTGTGTATAGTTTTGTATAAGAGCAAGATCAGCAGGATTTTCCACAGATAATAATCTATTACCATCATAAAGACTAATGTCAGCTGCATACCCATTATGTCTGCCACTTCCGCCAGGTCCTCTATTTCCACCTCTTGGTGATATAACACCAGTTAGACCAGTTGCTGCTGCCGCCGCTTCCATAGAACTCAATAATCGAGGATCTATATTAGATGTAGATCCTGTCGTATTATTACTACCAGTTATAGTACCATTGCCAGAACCAGTTGCATTTGGATCAAGTGTTGTGCTAGTATCAGGTTGTTGTTGACTAGCAACTTCATTTGGTAGTACATCATTCTCTGGGTCTGGGTTAGGTCCTTGATAACCTTGCTTTAACGATCTAGTTGGTTGTCCCATTACTCTTCCTTCTAGTAGTTGGTCCAGCAACTCTTCATTATTTGTATTTGTATCTCTAAAACTTTCAAGTGTTTGTTTAAACTCTCCCATCATGTATGTACTAGTTACTGTGATAACACGATAAAGTGCAGTTATACTAAAATTAGTAAGCTCTTGATTCATAAAGCCTTCTTCATTTTCATAAACTGGCAAACGTACATTTAGAAAGTATCCAACACCACCAACATCATAGTCTGCTTGATTACTATTTGAAATACTGGCTCCTTTTGGTTTACCTAACCAGTATGGATCTCCACGTATATCAAGTCTTTGATCAACCATTTCACCAGTTGCATTAAGATTAAGCTCTAGTGCACCAAGCATTGCAGTTCCAGGGTCATCAAGTGTATCAGCACCACTAGCTGCTAAACTATCTCCTACTGTACGATAATCAAATTGCATAGATTCGTTAAGTTCATTTTGTACTCTTCGTTCTCGATGTGATCCAGCAAAAACATCACTTTGTGTTATATACCTATTTGTTATAGGATTAAGTTCCAATTCCGCTGGATTGGCTGTTCGTTCACGTAGCTCTGCCCCACGTTCATATGCTGTGTCTTTAGTCGAAATTTCCAACGCTTTGGCGGCTTCTAGTTGGCTTTTGTTGTCTTGAATTTGTTGTTGTACATAAAAATCTTCATTTGGTGAAACGTTAACTCCTATATCTGTCTTCGCTTCTAATCGTTCAATTTCACGTTTTATACTTTTAACCCGATTAACAGCATCAACGTATTGTGCTTTTGCTTCGTAACTTCTTGCTTCTGCGGTATCCAGTCCTGGAAAGGATGCATTTGTACCAAGTGATCCGCCAGCAATAGGTTGTGTAACAAAAAACAAAGTGTTAAAACTTAAATCTAAATTCAGTACTTCACTATTAAGTCCAGTGTATGTGTAGTCATAACGCTTTTTTAGTAGACCATGGGTAAGTATATTGTTTAATCTTTTCTGTTGTAACTCAGAATCTTGTGTTAGTTGACCAAAACTTATAGGATCATGTATACCCTCTGGTGTAATATAAGCCTGAATGTTGTATATAAATTTACGCTGATAGCTTTTAGCTACTGGATCATAATTATTTAGATACTCAACTGCTGTTTTAAATGAAAACCATTTTACCATATCTGCCAATTTAGTAACTTTTGCTATGCCGTCATTGGCATTTGCTTTGGCAAATTGGTTTTTTCCAACAATTGGTATCTTTTTAAATTCTTTTGTTTGTAGTACTGCCGCTGCAACGGCTGCCGTCATACTTGTTCCTTTGTGTAACGTAAATTCAATAACATTACCTGCCGCTGACATACTAACGTTGCGACTTTCTTCAATATGTTCACCAGTAACAGCATCAAACACCCAGTCACGCCACTGGTCGGTTTCATCTATCGTTCCAAACTCATATATACTTGGATACATTCTAGCAATAGTTGTATCACAATGTTTCTCGCATTCTCTGTTAAGTTCTGTTGTAAAGTTATCTAAAAATTCGCCAAACGTTGCAGCACGTACACTTACATCTGATTTCAAGTGAAAGTCCATACGATTATATGCAGAATATTCAGTTTCAATAAATGTAACTTGATAATTTGTTGCACTATCTGTATGTTTTATTTGAAAGTCTGTAATGTCAGTAACATAGTAAAACGGTCCTACCTCTTTGTCTGCCATTGCATTGCCGTCTTGATTCCACCCACGGAAGTTTAGCTCAAGCAAATATGTTGCTTCTAAGTGATTTTCAAGTTTTAGTTGTTTGGCTGCTAGTATTATACGATTATAAAATGTCATACCAAGAACTTCAGTGAATGTAATATCAAAACTATTAGCTACTGCATTTCTATTTTCTTTTGCAAATGCTAACTGTGTTTGCTGTATTACATTTTCAATACTAATCTCATTTTCAACACCTGTTTCAGCAAGTGTAATAAATTCTTTATTGTCAAGATTTTGTTCAAATTCTTGGGCTTTGAGCGGACTAATCATATGGATTGCCCAATTATAAGTGTAGGTATCGAATTGATTTAAAACATTTGGTTGATATTTACTTGCACTGCTTCTAACGGCATCTCGAGTTTCGAGACTTGCATTTCTAGCGGCTTCTTGAGCGGCGGCAAAATTTCTTTCTGCTATTCGATCCAATGCACTAAGTTCACCACCATTGGTGTTATTTCTGACTGGCATTTAACTTGCTCCGAATGCTGTTGACTTTGATGGTACTTTAATTTCTAAACCTGCTACAAAGTCATTAATTGGATCTCTTAGTTTATCACGATTATAGTGTACAAACACCCACCAGTATCTCGAGTTGCCGTAAATTTCAAATGCAAATAAGTCAGGTCGTTTGTGATAACGATTGTCAATTTTAACCAGTTTTACTTGCTGACTAAGGTTGGCGCTTTTTAATTTTGGGTTATATATGTTCAAGTACTTTTTGTTTTGTGTAGTTTGCGCATAGTTACTAGAGTTTGAATAATTTGCCATTAGATAAATCCTTTTCCGTATGCTGCACCACTAATAAACTCGTGTTTGCTAAAATCCTTTTTTTGCTTTGCTGGGTTAACTGAAACTAATAAGTCTAAAGCAATAGTTTGTACTGCTGGCAATGCTTGCGGTTTACCGCTTGTGCCAATCACTTCAACTAAATCAGTGTCACTTTGAAACGGTATACTTACATTTCCTAGTAGCACAGGTATATTGTTAAACATTTGTTCTCCAAAACTACTAAAATGTAAAAGAGGAGGTGGTGTGCCTGCAACTGGTGATAGGTTAGTATCTGTAAACCCATAATACATTTTTGATACACTACGTAGGAAGTGAATAACTCCTTGTGTATAAAGATGTTCTTCTTGTGTAACATTACTAAATTGTGCTGTTACTTGTATAGTTGGACTGGGGGTTCCACTGTATGCATATGTTGTATAATTTGTATGAGTTAAATTATAAGGTGTATAATTTACTGCTTGGTTATATACAATATCCGGCTGAATAGCAAATACTATACCGTCAGTCTTACTTAAAATACCAGCAGGGCCACTATAATAGCTTGCCGGACCAGTTATTTTTGTTCTTGCTTCATTAGACACTGCCATTTAGTTTATCCTTTATAAATTTATACACTTGTGGATTAAATGTACCAAAGAAATCTGTAAATGCTTCTTGTCTTTTCTTTTCTTCTATACCATCCATACGCATTATATTTCTAAACGTAGTAGCACTACGTCCATCATCTTGTACTGGAACAGTGTAAATATATCCAGCTTCGTCACTACTTACTAATGGTTTGCCGTCTTGATACATACGTAAATATCCACCAGTTTTTAAACGTCCTGCATCCTTTTCACTAAACACCAGTAGTACCGCAGTATTATTTGGATCTTTGTTAGTTAAGCTAATGTCAGGTTGATATGGACTAGTGCGTACAATTTTGTCAGCAGGTATACCAAACATGTCTGTCATAATGCTTGTCTTTTCCTCATAACTAAACGGATCCTTTTCAGGTTGCGCATTTTTAGCAATTGTAGTAGCGATAAATACATTAGAGGAACCAAACTTACGAACAAGGTTCATGTAAACTTTATGATGACCACTGTGCATAGGCTGAAATCTACCTCCGTACATAACGGCAATATCAGTTGCTTCAGCTTCTGTAAGTTGTGAGTATCTCATGTCTATTCTCCTATCATACTATTTATAGCACCAGTAAACTACAACTATAACCAGAAGAACTTGACATTATATCTAGATGTGTTATAATAACACTAATTTAAGGAAAAACTATGAGAAAACAGAATTATCTTAACAACAAGGATATGCTGAAGGAAATACATAAAAGTAAACTAACCTATTGTCACTCAGTTGATGACGAATACGGTAGATTTGATATCATTGTAGACAACTACGAAGATATTTTTGATCCAGATATTATCCAACAAGCAAGAGAGAACAGAGCTAGTGTATTAAGTTCACAAGGTTATGAGGAATCATACAAAAGATGGCAAGACGCTGGCAGACGTACAAAAGATAAACCAAAGCAAGCTGAAACAAGAGTACAACCTGAAGAAATTGATCCAGACGACTTAATCTTTAGATTAATGACATTTGAACATGTACCTGGTGATTCAAAACGTAAGACTAACCCTAAAACAGAAGCAGATCGTCACGTTAAAGTTAACTTTCCCACCATTTAAACACTATGCAAAACGTGATGGTGAAACACAAGAAGTAGTACGAAGCCACTGGGAAGGTGGGATCGACAACGGAAAATTTAGCACAACACATGGACACACAACAAATGAATTAGCAAAGATGTATATTAAACTATGTGAGCGTTATAGTATGCGCAGTAATTGGCGAGGATACACGTATGTAGATGAAATGCGTAGTCATGCACTAATGCAACTATCTCAGATAGGTTTAAAATTTAACGAAGACAAAGAGTCAAAACCCATTTGCGTACTACACAGCAGTTGTTACAAATAGTTTTACAAGAGTTCTTAATCTTGAGAAAGCGTAATCAAAATATACGTGATGATCTGTTACAAGAGAACGGGTTTAATCCTAGCTTTAGTAGACAACTTGACCATGAAGCAGCGTCCAAAGGCAAAATGGGACGAACAAATGCGAAAAAGATCGCAAAGAGGCAACTGGAACAAATTTCTAGTTATACTTGACAAATCCTAACATAGAGTATATTCTAACTACATGACATTTTTTAATAAAGCGGCGTGTTTTACTGACATTCACTTCGGAAACAAGAATAATAGTAAACAGCATAACAAAGACTGCGAAGATTTCGTAGATTGGTTTATTGCGAATAGCAAAGACTGTGAAACTTGCATATTTTTAGGCGATTGGCACCACCACAGAGCTGGTGTTAACGTTAGTACACTGAATTATAGTGTAAACAATGTAAGGAAACTAAGCGAAAACTTTGAAAAGGTGTATATGATTATGGGCAACCATGATTTATACTATCGTGAGAAACGTGAACTTAATAGTTTGCCATATGCGGGCTTATTTGATAACGTTACATTGATTGAAGATGTATTTCAACAAGATGATGTTGCATTAATACCCTGGCTAGTGGGAGACGAGTGGAAACACATCAACAAAATAAAAGCACGTTATATGTTTGGGCACTTTGAGTTGCCACACTTTAAGATGAACGCAATGGTAGAGATGCCTGATCATGGTGGTATTAATGAAAGCCACTTGCACGGTCCTGAATATGTATTCAGTGGACATTTTCACAAGCGTCAGCACAAAGGTAACATTCATTATCTAGGATCACCATTTCCGCACAACTATGCAGATGCATGGGACGATGATCGTGGAATGATGAAGTTAGAATGGGGCGGTAAGCCAGAACATTTAAACTTTGATGGTCCAAGATATCGAACTGTGCCACTGAGTAGGCTAATCGACGATGCTGACTCTATTTTGAATCACAATACATACTGTCGTGCTGTACTAGATGTGAATATTACGTATGAAGAAGCAAACTTTATTAAGGAAACGTTTGCGGCACAATATCAATTACGTGATATTACACTAATGCCCAGTAAAAAAGAAGAACATGCACAAGATTGGCGGCAAGTAGACGATTTAGAGGTTGAAAATGTAGACCAGATAGTGTATAATAGCTTAAATGCTGTAGACAGTGAAATGATAGACAAAAAGTTATTAGTGGACATATACAACAACCTATGATTATTATTAAAGACATCACAATCAAGAATTTCATGAGTGTGGGTAATGTTACTCAGGCTGTACGATTTAACGACAATGGACTTACACTTGTACTGGGCAACAATGTTGACTTAGGCGGAGATGGTAGCCGTAATGGCACTGGTAAGACAACAATAATCAATGCACTATCATATGCAATGTATGGTAATGCACTTACTAACATACGTAAAGACAACCTTATCAACAAAACAAATGGTAAAGGTATGATAGTTACACTGGACTTTGAAAAAGATGGTGTTAACTATCGTATCGAACGAGGTCGCAAACCTAACCTTTTTAAATTTTATGTTGACAATATCGATACTGACGAAGGCAACGAGGCACAAGGCGAGAACCGCCAAACACAAGAACAAGTGGATAAACTGTTCGGGATGAGTCATGATATGTTTAAACATATTATCGCCTTAAATACATATACAGAGCCCTTCCTTAGTATGAGAGCAAATGATCAAAGAGCGATCATTGAACAACTACTTGGTATCACTATGTTAAGTGAGAAAGCGGAGGCTCTTAAAGAACAACAAAGGTTGAATAAAGATGCAATCAAAGAAGAAGAGTATCGAATTAAGGCAGTTGAAGATGCAAATCAAACAATTGCGAAGAGTATTAGTGACCTTGAGCGTCGACAAACCCTCTGGCAAACGAAAAAACAAGAAAGCCTGCAAGAACTAGAAATAGCTATCAACGTATTAGATAAAGTTGATATTCAAGCAGAGATCGCAAAGCATAAAGAACTAGCTGAGTACTTGTCAAAGAAGAGTCGGCTAGACGATGCTAACCGCTGGATCTCCAGAATAGATGCTGATAATAAAAAACTAGATAAACAGATTATCAAACTAGAAAAAGAGATAATACTACTTAAAGATGAAAAGTGTCATGCATGTGGTCAAGAGTTACATGATAACAGTCATGAGGAATTGCTACGCAATAAAGAAGATCAACTAGCTGATGCACGTATGCAGATTTTATCTAACGGTACACAAGAACAAGAACATCAAGAAGTTGTTGCTGAAATTGGAGAGCTTGGACAACTGCCAAGTACACTATATAACACAGAGCAAGAAGCGTTTCAACACCAGAACCAAGTTGACAAGTTGCTTACAGAATACGGAAACAAACAATCCGAAACAGATACATATCAAGAACAAATTGACAGTCTAAAGGAAACAGCACTACAAGAAGTTAGTTGGGATAAGATGAATGAACTTGTGCGTGTAAAGGAACACCAAGACTTCCTGTACAAACTGTTAACTAACAAAGATAGCTTTATACGTAAACGTATTATTGAGCAAAACTTACAGTATCTAAATTCTAGACTTGCATACTATTTGACTAAACTGGGACTTCCACATGAAGTTTCGTTTCAACCAGATCTTGCTGTAGAAATTACAGAACTTGGTCGTGAACTAGACTTTGACAACTTGAGTAGAGGCGAACGTAACAGACTTATACTTGGGCTCAGTTGGAGTTTTAGAGATGTATTTGAAACTATGAATACGCCACTTAACTTCCTTGCTATTGATGAACTTGTTGATAGTGGAATGGATACCAATGGTGTTGATAGTGCACTCAGTGTACTTAAAAAAATGGAAAGAGAAAGAGGCAAAAACATTTTCCTCATCTCACATCGAGATGAACTGCAAGGTAGAGTTAATACTATCTTACAAGTTATTAAAGAAAATGGCTTTACATCATTTAGTGTAGACACGGAGATTGTCGACATTGCTGGATGATATTGATAAAGATTTACTACAAAGCCTGGGAGGCATGATATTTGAGTCTCCTGATAAAGGCAAAACAATACGTAGTAGACCTAGTCCTGAGCATCCTGTATTTTTGCTTTCTAACGGAATATTACCAATTGATATTTGGTACAAATTATATGGAGACGGATAATGGAAGACGACTACTTTTCAGGTGTAACACCAACTGTCACAATTGATAGTACTAGTGATTATAGTATTGCTATGTCTAATGATGTTACCGACACTTTAACTATTAATACTTCTTCGCCAACATACACTGGATCGACAATCACACTTGAGGATTTTAACATGCCTGATATAAAACGTAAAAATTTACGTGATGAAGGCGAATTACCGATTGACATTTGGGCCAAAATGTATAATAATGGAGTTATAGATGACGACTAATTATATTTTTGATCTCGATGGCACACTAACTAATGCCCGAGAGCATATTGACACACAGTTTAAAGATTTTATGCATGAGTTTACTGACAAGTACTCGTGCAGTATCTGTACTGGCAGTGACTATGCAAAGGTTGAACAACAACTTGGAAAAGAACTTACTGATAAATTCGATACACTATTTTTAAGTAGTGGAAATCATGTCATGCAAGATAATGAAGACAGGTACAAAAGTACATGGAAGTTATCAGGAGAAGAATATTGGTTTTTGATGGAAAAAGCTGAAGATAGTAAGTTTTTTGATAAGACAGTTAGTCAACATCACAATATAGAACAACGAATTGGCTGTGCAAACTTTAGTGTTATTGCAAGAGACAGTAGCTTAATGGACCGCCAAGCATATCACAATTGGGACAATGATCGTAATGAACGTAAATCAATTGTAAAACAATTTACCGATCTATTTGGCTACAAATCATCTGCAGTGGTTGGTGGCAAAGTAAGTATCGACATAATACAAAAAGGCAAAGACAAGGCACAAATACTACAATACTTCGAAACATCAGATATTATACACTTTTTTGGCGATAAAATTACACCCAATGGCAACGACTACACACTGGCAATGGCAATTAACGAACTTGATAATGGCATCTCACACAATGTAACTAACTGGCAAGAAACACACGAAATACTTCAAAGGCACATAAAACGGCATTTTTAATACCATAATCAGTAGATTTTGATGATAAATGATATATAGTACGTATGCATTGGACACACCATGGTATCCTTGTTGAAGAGATACCAGACGATTATATTGGTTTTGTATACATCATTACAAATCTGACTAACGATAAAAAATACATAGGCAAAAAATTAGCCAAGTTCAAAAAAACTAGGCCACCACTTAAAGGCAAAAAGAGAAAAAGAAAATCATTAGTAGAAAGTGATTGGCGAGACTATTGGGGATCGTCAGACAAACTACAGGCAGACGTAGACGAATTAGGCCCAGAAAACTTTAGTAGAGAAATCTTATATTTTTGTACAACACGTGGCCAACTTTCCTACCTTGAGGCAAAAGAACAATTCGACAGAGAGGTTTTACTCACTGATGAATACTATAATGGCATAATAAATGTCCGCATTGGCGGATCTCAGGCTCTTAAAGAATCAATCAAAAATAACATACCCTCCTTGAAACCATAGTATTGAGGGCTAGAGAAACACTAGCTCGGAATCTTACTTGAGGGCGAACAAACCAAATGACCAGGCTCTGTTGAGCTATTACAACCTGGAAGTATTTCTGAGTACGTAGCCTTTATTGCGACTCAGTAGCTTGCGTTGAAAGCAGCATGTAAAGGGGTACAGCACAACCGCCTCTGCTAGTTTACTAGTTTTGCTATAAAGGTGTACAAGGTGACTGGTAATATCAGAATCTTTTGTCGTGCTTGGCCGTATCAGGCTAAGTGCGACTTTAGATCATGGTAATAATCAATTATATCAATCATGATATAATATACGTTTTCTAATGTTATCGAATGAAATAATTCAATCGAACGATAGTGAAGATTGATGATGTCGTAAGACATCAGATAAAGATATAACTTACATAGATATAAATGAACACTTCAGATTAAAATTTTCGAGTGTTTTTGCTTTGCATGGCGTCTATTGCTTCTTTCTCTTTTTCCCTTTTCTCTGTGAATGCGTCCATAATTTCACTTAGTTGGGATAATGGCATCTGGTACAATTCGTCTACTCTAAATGCACCCTCACTGTACAATACAATATCATATACTTGTTTTCGTAGGTCTCGATTTGCTTTGGTCATTTTATCAACCATACTTTGCGCCGATTCTGGGCTAATCACGAGTCGTTTGTGAAAAAAAAAGTTGGGTTAAATTCCACTGCACTTTTAAACTTTTTACCACATTCTTCATTACTACATTCAAACTTAAACTCCTTGTCGATACCATTGGCATTGATCTGTTGGTTAATTTCTTGTAGTTTTTTGATTGTTATGCTGTCACTATTAGATAGCCAAGCAAGTATTGATGTTATATTGTCAATAACTTCAGTGGATGGTGTGATAATTTTTTCGATGCTGTCTGCAAGGATCATCATACTTGCTGCTGTTGATCGCTCTAAACTTTGCTGAAAGATTTCATGCTGTTTTAATTGATCAGTTTCGTTTTCTAACTGTTGTAGCAATTGTGCATTTTCAGTTATCCTGATCTGATTACTTGTTATAGATTTCAAACTATTTGGTTTAAAAATAATAGTTAGTCCGTTACTAAGTTCGATCTCAATACTGTTTACTGGTTTTATTTGATTGAGGATGTTTATTATTTTTATCTCATATTCTTCAGTTGATTCACAGTGTGGGCATTTTGCTTCTGTTCTGAGTGTACCTTCTTCGTTATTATTAATTCGGCTTGCCAATAAGATAACGTCTACATCTGGTAGCATGATCTCATATGGATTTTCCATGTCAGGTACAATACTTTTAAGTATCTCAAATAAACTTTCGCCGTTATATACACTATCTGGAATACTCAGTAACATTTCGTCTTTGAAGCTCAAAGGCATAACACCAATCTCATTTTGATCGGACATTTTAATGTTAGATGTGTACCATTTGCCCTCGGTAGGCAGTTTTATGTACATCTCTTTGTGTCTGTAAAAGTCTAGTAGTGGGTCTGTCATAATCTTCCTATAAATACATATATAAGTTATTTATCTAATAAAGTGAGTAGTTAATGGCAATAGTAAATATACCTTTTGGTGGGCAGAGTGTTCCGGTTACAGTACCGGATTTTGCTATGGAAGCAACACAACAAGATGTACTAATCCAATCACAAAAACAAACAGATGCTCTTCAACAAATTGCATCTAAAATGGGAATCAGTCTATCAAACGATCAGAATGAAATAAAAAGCAACAAGCAGTTAACTAGCCAAATACAAAAGAACGCCAAACAACAAGAAAATCAAAATAGAAGGCTTGAGTTGTCACTGGATACACTTGGACGTGGAGCAAGTAATACAGTTAATGCCATGCAACAAGCCGGTGATACTGGTAAACTATCTGACCTGATCGGTAAACAAGGATTGCTGGGCAATATGGGTTTTGCCGCAATGGGTGCACAACTTGGTACACTGTTTGGTATCATGGAAGAGTTTGGAGATGCACTGGGCGCATTACGTAGAACTGGTGCTGGACTAGGTGCAGATTTAGTTGATCTTCGTGGTAGAGCAGCGGCAGTTGGTCTTGACATGCAAACACTTAGTAAACTTACTGTTGAGAATGGTGCGGCAATCAGATCATTAGGTGAAAACAGTAAACAAGGCACAAATGAATTTTTGCGATTAAACCATTC
>ENA-UZXB01000174-UZXB01000174.1-metagenome-genome-assembly--contig:-Day-2-1m-contig-174_pt1 | contig 29582 bp, 28 predicted proteins | sample MGYA00260339_ERZ794899 | MGnify/ENA metagenome assembly ERZ794899 | reverse complement strand
TTCAAATCTTTAAATTGTTCCAAAGAAGTGGTTCACGGGATAACATACAATTTATATCAAGATGAAATCCTTGGATTCGTAGGTGAATCTGGAAGTGGAAAGTCTGTCACTTCGCTTGCAGTTATGGGGCTATTATCCTTTACCAAAGGGGTGTCCGTTGAAGGAGAAATTTTATTCAACAATGAAAATATAATTAACTATTCTCAAAATAAGCTAGAAAAAATTCGTGGCAGAAAGATAGCTATGATATTTCAAGAGCCTATGAGCGCTCTAAACCCGTCTATTCGCTGTGGCAAACAAGTTGAAGAGATTTTGCTTCATCACGTTAATATCACACCAAAAGAAGCGCAGAAAGAAGTAATTCGTTTATTTAATGCAGTTAAAATTCCGGATGCTATAAATACATTCAATAAATATCCTCATGAGATTTCAGGAGGACAACAACAGCGGGTAATGATTGCAATGGCTATTGCTTGCAAACCGAAAATTCTGATCGCTGATGAGCCAACAACGGCCTTAGACGTCACTGTTCAAAAAGAAATTATTTCATTACTGAAAACACTTCAAAAAGAGTTTAAAATGAGTGTAATTTTTATAAGCCATGATTTGGCTTTAGTTTCTGAAATTGCTGATCGAGTCTTGGTAATGTACAAAGGAAATATTGTAGAAAAAGGGACTATAAAATCGGTATTTAAAGATCCTGAAGAAGAATACACAAGAGCGCTTATTGGCACACGACCTACACTTGATGGTCGATTAAAAAAACTTCCAACAATTACTGACTTTTTATCGGGTAGAATTCCTAAGTTACTTGTTACAAAGACTGCTAGAGAAGAAAAACATAAAAAAATTTATAGCGGCGTCCCATTACTTGAGGTAATTAATCTTGAAAAAATATACTATTCTAAAGCCTCTTTCTTTGGAACAAAAACAGCCCTTAAGGCTGTGGACAACGTTAGTTTCAAAGTGTATTCAGGAGAAACTCTCGGACTGGTTGGTGAGTCTGGCTGTGGTAAATCTACGCTTGGGAAAGCTATTTTACAACTGGACAAAGCTTCTGCGGGTTCGATAAAATATAAAGGAAATGATATAACAAATCTTACTAAAACTGCATTACGAACTTTACGAAAAGAGATACAAATTATTTTCCAAGATCCCTATGCCTCGCTAAATCCTCGACTCACAATTGGAAAAGCAATTATGGAACCCATGAAAGTGCATGATTTATTTAATTCTGATGAGGAACGAAAAGCAAGCGCTATTGAAATTTTAGAGAAAGTCGGATTAGAAGCAGCTCATTTTGATCGCTATCCTCATGAGTTTTCGGGTGGACAACGGCAACGAATAGGTATTGCTAGAACCATTGCTGTTCACCCAAAGTTGATTATCTGTGACGAATCGGTATCTGCATTAGATGTCTCTGTACAAGCACAGGTACTAAATTTATTGAACGACCTTAAAGACACCTACGGGTTTACATATATTTTTATATCCCATGATTTGTTAGTGGTAAAGTTTATGTCTGATCAATTATTGGTCATGAACAAAGGCAAAATAGAGGAAATCGGAGAGGCTGATTCTATTTATGAATCGCCAAAAAAAGATTATACAAAAAAATTAATAAAAGCAATTCCTAAAGGAGTTTAAAACATCTAATAAGCCTAAGAAGTTGTAACGATTAAATATCCATTTCCGGTACATCTCCATCAACAATAAGATGGCCTTCAGTAGCCTTTTGAATGGTTTCTACAGTTACCCCAGGTGCACGCTCTAAAAGCTTGAAGCCATCTGTAGATACTTCCAGAACTGCTAAATTAGTAACCACTTTTTTAACACAACCAACACCTGTGAGTGGAAGAGCGCAACGTTTAAGAAGTTTAGACTCTCCTTTTTTATTGGTATGCATCATCGCAACTATAATATTTTCCGCACTGGCCACTAGATCCATAGCTCCACCCATTCCTTTAACCATATAACCAGGAATTTTCCAGTTGGCAATATCACCGTTGTGTGAAACCTCCATAGCTCCTAGAATCGTAAGCTGTACATGCTTACCACGAATCATAGAAAAGCTAGTAGCAGAGTCGAAAAAACTGGCTCCTTCAAGCGTGGTAATTGTTTGTTTGCCTGCATTAATAAGGTCTGCGTCTTCCTCCCCTTCAAAAGGAAATGGTCCCATTCCTAAAACTCCGTTCTCACTTTGAAAATCAACTTCAATATCTTTACAAACATAGTTTGCTACCAAGGTTGGTATACCAATTCCTAAGTTAACATAGTATCCGTTTTTGACTTCTTTAGCAATTCTCTTTGCAATTCCAATTTTATCTAACATAATTATATTTTTTGTCGAACGGTTCGTTTCTCAATTCGCTTCTTATAATCTTTTCCTTCAAAAATTCGTTGCACAAAGATTCCTGGAATATGAATTTGATTTGGATCAAGTGAACCCACAGGAACTAATTCTTCAACTTCAGCAACTGTAATTGTGGCAGCGCCACACATATTTGGATTGAAATTTCTCGCGGTTGCTTTAAATATTAAATTTCCAGCAGCATCACCTTTCCAAGCTTTAACAAATGAAAAATCAGCTTTAAATGCTGTTTCCAATATATACATCTTACCATCAAACTCACGCGTTTCTTTTCCTTCAGCTACTTCTGTTCCATAACCCGCTGGTGTATAGATTGCTGGAAAGCCAGCTTGAGCAGCTCTACAGCGCTCAGCTAAAGTTCCTTGAGGAATTAACTCTACTTCCAACTCACCCGACAGCATTTGTCGCTCGAATTCATCATTTTCACCTACATAGGATGAAACCATTTTTCTTATCTGGTGCTTTTGCAACAACAGTCCAAGTCCAAAATTATCAACTCCTGCATTGTTAGAAATACAGGTGATTTTTTTAACGTCCATAGCAACCATTTCAGCAATTGCATTTTCGGGAATACCACAAAGCCCAAAACCACCAAGCATGAGAGTCATTCCGTCCGTAAGCCCTTTAAGTGCTTCCTTAGCATTAGCTACTTGTTTATTAATCATTTTTTTATTTAAAGTTAAAAAATAAAAAGTTAGTTAAAAAATAATTTTTTTTAGAAATCAATTTCTGGAACATTAATTGTGCTATTTTGATACCTAATTTTTCCATCTTTGCTTTTTGAACTACAATTAACGCCAATTGAAAGGCCTTTAGGGGCAATAAATTTGTCCTTTGAAATGTTTAAATCCTCAAATTCGTAACAACTTCGCATGTAATTTGCCCATATTGGCAGTGCCATAGAGGCGCCCTGTCCATATCTAGTCGTTCTAAAATGAATAGATCTGTCTTCTCCTCCAACCCAAACACCGGTAACTAGGTTAGGAACTACACCCATAAACCAGCCATCACTCTGATTTTGAGTTGTTCCAGTCTTTCCTGCAATTGGATTTTTAAATTCATATGGGTAGCCTGTAATGATTTCTTTAAATACAGGTTGGTCTTTGGCCTTGGTATGTCGCAAGCGCGCACCAGAACCAAACATGGTGACTCCTTCCATAAGTTTTAATGTTACATAAGCAACTTCTTGGCTCAAAACGTCTTTGGTTTGCGGTGAATTCTGAAATAATATAGTTCCATTTTTATCTTCAATCTGAGTTACTGTCACAGGTTTGGTGTAAATTCCTTTATTAGCAAATGTAGAGTAGGCTGCAACCATTTCGTAAACACTAATGTCTGTCGTGCCAAGTGCAATTGAAGGCAAGACTGGTATTTTTTGATTTACGCCTAAGTTCCTAGCTAAATCAATTACAGGCTGTGGTCCAATTTCGTTCATAAGTCGTGCAGTAATTGTATTTCTGGAATTAGCTAGCGCTGATTTCAAGGTTTCAAAACCGCCATAATTATTCCCAGCATTTTTCGGAGACCATGGTTTTGCATTTCCATATTTGAGTGCCTCAATTGTAATTTGAGATTTTGGAAATGAGTCACAAGGCGACAAATGAAGTTGGTCAATAGCTGCTGCATATACAAAAGGCTTAAAAGTGGAACCTACCTGACGCTTTCCTTGTTTTGCCATATCATATTGAAAGTGCTTAAAATTAATTCCTCCTACCCAAGCTTTTATATGACCGGTTTGCGGTTCCATTGACATCATTCCTGTTCTTAAAAATGACTTATAATACCGCATGGAATCCCAAGGGGTCATTAAAGTGTCTATTTCATTATTTTTTGCAGTCCATGAAAATATTTTCATATGAGTAGGCTTATTAAAAGACGCTATAATCTCATTATCTTCTTTTTTTAGGTCATACTTCATTCTTCGCCAGCGTTCTGAACGTCTCATGCTCCAATTAAGTAAAGAAATTACCTTTTTTGGTTTAAGGCTTAAAAAAGGAGTTGTTGGGTTTCTTTTGGGTGTATTTTGAATAAAAAATTCCGCTTGTAAGTTAGCCATGTGGTTTGATACAGCAGTCTCAGCAAAGGCTTGCATGCGAGAGTCAATAGTAGTGTAAATTTTTAAACCATCTTTATAAATATTGTATTTGTCACCATTAGGTTTTCTATTCTCCGGGCTATTGACCCATTCTTTCATATAGCTGCGCAGATATGATCTAAAATAAGTTGCAATTCCTTCTCGATGAGATTCTGGAGAATAATTAAGCGCTAAGGGCTGCTTCTGTAGAGAATCTTTTAAATTTTCTTCAATATACCCATATTTAGCCATTTGGGCTAAGACTACGTTACGGCGATTCTTTGTGCCTTCTGGGTTTCTTTTAGGCCGCGGATTATAAAGTGAAGAGTTTTTAAACATTCCAACTAGCATTGCAGATTCATTAATACTTAGATCCTTTGGTTCTTTTCCAAAATAAATTCTTGAGGCGGAACGAATACCGTCTGCATTATTTCCAAAGTCATATATATTAAAATATTGAGCGATAATTTCTTCCTTAGTGTACTGTCGTTCTAAGCGAATAGCGATGACCCACTCTTTTACTTTCTGTATCACCGTTTCTAATTTGTTTTTAGATCTAATCCCTACAAACAGTTGCCGAGCTAATTGTTGAGAAATTGTACTAGCTCCTCCTTTTTTTCCAAGAAAAACAAATGCGCGTAATGTTCCTCTGAGATCAATTCCGGCATGGTCATAATACCGAACATCTTCAGTTGCAATAAGTGCCTGTACAAGCTTTTTAGGAAGTTTATTAAATGTGATAGGGGTTCTATTGTCTTCGAAATAAAACTTACCTAGTGTTTGACCGTCAGATGAAATAATTTCAGACGCTATATTCGTTCTTGGATTTTCAAGCGCTGTGTGGTCAGGCATTTCACCAAAAAGCCCTACGGATGCTAGTAAAAAAATAGTAATGCCACTTAAAATGAGCGACATAAATGTTATCCAAAACCACCGAATTGGTTTTGAGAAACTAGCTACAGTCTTATTTTTCTTTACCATAATGATTACTGTTTTTCAAGAGATTCAATACTGAATCCTACGTCAATAATTCCTTTAAGAAGAGTGATTCCTTTTGTTTCCCCACGAAGTCGCATTGCATGCTGTATTTGAACCTTATAAGGGCCACTTTCAGAAAAAACAAATGACTTGTCGAAGCCTTTAAACCAAAGTTTATGTTCTTTTACCGAGCTGAAACCTGACCCTAAAAGCTCTCCGCTAAGATTAGCCATTTTATATTCTAATGTGTCTTTTGTTACCTTTCCATATGGATGATTTAATTCCACTACTAAGAAAAGATTATTAAAACTGTAATCGTTAGTTGTTCGCAAATTAATGTATAAATTGTATGGATTAATTGTGTCAGGGGCTACAAATTTGTATGCAACTGATTGTTTTATATTCCACCCGTTTGAGATGGATGTGTAGCTGCTAAATTGTTTGTTTTGCTGACATGAGAACAATAATGTCGCAAAAACAAATATCAAAATGATTGCTTTATTTTGCATTATTATTCAACGATCTAATTTTTTTAGTATGTTTTTGACTTCCACTAGAATTTTTTCGTCCTTTATTCTTACGCCTCCTTTTGCTTTTTGGCTTATCAAATCTAGTTAAGCTATCTTGACCTACCACATTCTCAAAATCAGCTTTAACTTCTTCAATTAATTCAGAAGCATAATCTTCTAAACTTTCAACTCTTTCTTTTTTGGTATTAAGGGCAATAATCTCATTGGCTTGACTAGTTGTAAGTTTGTGCCAATTAGCCCAATCACCCTCATAGGCATACCACATATAGCCTTTAAAAATATCAGTCTTTTGACAAACAGCCGTACCTTTATCCGTTTTTAATTTTAACCCTGTTTTTGGGAATGCCTTTAAGGCGTCGAGGTATGAGTCAAGCTCATAATTCAAACAACACTTTAACTTTCCGCATTGACCAGCTAACTTTAAAGGGTTTAACGATAATTGTTGATATCTGGCTGCTGATGTGCTTACAGAACGAAAGTCAGTAAGCCAAGTCGAGCAACATAGCTCGCGGCCACAAGATCCAATTCCTCCTAATCTAGCAGCCTCTTGTCGCAATCCAACCTGCTTCATCTCAATTCGAATTCTAAATTCTCTGGCAAATAGTTTTATCAGTTCTCTAAAATCTACTCTTTCATCAGCTGTGTAATAGAAAGTTGCTTTACTAGCATCCCCTTGAAACTCAATATCAGATATTTTCATTTTAAGCCTTAGATCTATTGCAAATTGTCTTGCTTTAACTTTCATTGGCTCCTCTTTATTTCTGGCGGCAACCCATACATCAATATCTTTTTGAGATGCTTTTCTGTAAATCTTAAGGACTTCGTCTGGGGTCTCAGAAATATTTTTACGCTTCATCTGAACTTTGACTAGTTCCCCGCTAAGGGTTACTGTTCCTATGTCATGACCTGATGCTGCTTGAGTTGCAACTACGTCTCCCAAACTTAGTGTAATCTTTTCAAGGTTTTTATAATATACTTTTCGGCCGTTTTTAAAACGAACTTCTACCCATTTAAATGGGTTTGATCCTTCTGGAAGTGTCATATTAGAGAGCCAGTCAAAAACAGTTAGTTTATTACAGCTATCTGTACCGCATGTACCGTTATTTTTACACCCTTTAGGCTGACCATCTCTAGCAGTTGAGCAACTTGTACACCCCATAGTCTATATATTAAATTTGTTAATGCCAATGACATTACAAATGCGAATTAATCTTGTAATCTAAAACGTAAATATAATATTATTTAAGGACTTAAAAAATGTGTTACAGGTGATTTTAAGACTAATCATTAGAGTTTTTTGAATGCCTGAAAAGTCCTATATTTTTGGAAGTGAATTGTGAATATTTCTCAAATTTTTGTTATGCGACAAATGACCCGCTCGCCCTTTTTTGAAAATATCATTACTGTTACCTTGACCCATGCGGAGTGATTTTTGAACTTTTGCCGGTAACTTATTCACCTTCATACAGTTCGAAGAACAACAGTTTTCCATGCTTTTTTTACAAGAATCGCATTGAATGAATAGTAAATGGCAAGCGTCATTTGCACAATTGACATGAATATCAGCTGGCTCACCGCATTGGTGACAACTAGCAATTATATCTTCTGATATTTTTTCTGCACGTCTCTGATCAAAAACAAAGTTTTTACCAATAAACTTATTTTCAAGCTCTTCAGCTGCGACTTGACGAGCGTAATTAATGATGCCACCTTCCAATTGGTAAACATTTTTAAAGCCTTTATGCTTGTAATATGCACTTGCTTTTTCACAGCGAATTCCACCTGTACAATACATTACAAGCTTCTTTGTTTTTTTGTAGCTTTTGAGATCTTCTTCAATCAAATCTAAAGATTCTCGAAAAGTATCGACATTAGGAGTGACTGCATTTTTAAAATGACCTATTTCGCTTTCGTAATGATTTCTCATGTCAACAACAAGTGTGTTTTCATCCTCAATTAACGAATTAAACTCAGATGCGTTAACATGTGTTCCAATATCCGAAGGATCAAAATTATCGTCGTTAAGACCGTCTGAAACTATCTTACCTCTAACTTTAACTTTTAGTTTAAGAAACGAAAAATTATTTTGTTCAATAGCTATGTTGAGACGAACATTATTAAGAAAATTAATAGTGTCTAAATGCTCCTTAAATACCTTAAATTGATCTGCTGGGATAGACATCTGAGCATTAATCCCTTCGCTAGCGATATAAATACGTCCTAATACATCAATACTATCCAAAAACAAGAAAAAACTATTCCTAAATGATTCTGGATTGGAAATTTTAAAATATTTGTAGAAAGAAATAGTTAAACGGTCTTTACCCGCCTCTTGAATGAGGGTGGCTCTTTCAGTATTGCTTAAGGAATTGTACAGTTGCATGCTATACTTATTTAAGTTACGAATTATTTAGCAACAAAGATAATAAATTTTGTAACATTCCCTGTAAAATAGAATGATTAGCAATTTGAAATAATAATAAAAAGGATCGTTAAAATTTTAAAACTTTAGAAAAGATATCTTATTTTAGCATCAATAATAAACTAGAGACTAAAATACTTATGAGTAGCGAAAAAGACGCAAAATTAAAAGCCCTAAAGCTAACGCTTGACAAGCTTGACAAAGCCTATGGTAAAGGTACGGTAATGAGGATGAGTGATGCCCCAGTAATTGATGTAGAGGTTATTCCGTCTGGATCTTTAGGATTAGATATAGCGTTAGGCGTTGGCGGTTATCCAAGAGGACGAGTGGTAGAAATTTATGGTCCTGAATCATCAGGAAAAACAACCTTGACACTGCATGCTATAGCTGAAACACAAAAATCAGGTGGTATTGCAGCATTTATTGATGCAGAGCATGCATTTGATCGTTTTTATGCTCAAAACTTAGGGGTAGACATTGACAACCTTATTATTTCTCAGCCTGATAATGGAGAACAAGCCTTAGAAATTGCAGATAATTTAGTAAGGTCTGGCGCGATTGATATGGTGGTGATTGATTCAGTAGCGGCATTGACTCCAAAAAGTGAAATTGAAGGAGAAATGGGAGATTCTAAAATGGGTCTACATGCTCGATTAATGTCACAAGCACTTAGAAAACTTACGGGCTCAATCAGCAAAACTAATTGTACAATGATTTTTATTAATCAACTGCGTGAAAAAATTGGTGTAATGTTCGGAAATCCTGAAACAACCACAGGCGGTAATGCATTGAAGTTTTATGCTTCAGTTCGTTTAGATATACGTAGATCAACACAGATAAAGGATAGTGATGGTAACGTTTTGGGTAATAAAACACGTGTCAAAGTCGTTAAAAATAAAGTAGCTCCACCTTTTAAATTGGCAGAATTTGATATAATGTATGGCCAAGGTGTTTCAAAAGTGGGAGAGGTTTTAGACGTAGCTGTTGAACATGAAATTGTTAAAAAGAGTGGTTCATGGTTTAGCTATGCTGACACTAAGCTTGGTCAAGGCCGAGACGCTGTGAAACAAATGATTAAGGATAATCCAGAACTTATGGATGAGCTTGAAGAAAAAATTAAAATAGTTCTAAGTGAATCTTAATTTTAAGACCCGATATTTATCGGGTTTTTTTATGCCTATAATCGTCTATCAAAGAATTTGAGATTAAATCATATACCTTGGAGCTAAGCGCTGAGGTCTCTTCAATAGTTAAGTCATTTGTTGTGATTGCGGGAAACACCTGTACGCGCATCTTGCCAGGTCCGCCGCTAAAAAAAGTGAAAGACAGTCGTTTTTTATTATCAAAAAAGGTCATCGGAACTAGTGGTATTTTGTGATTAATGGCAAGCCGAAAGGCCCCTGCTTTAAATCTGTCCAAAACAACAGATTCTTTCGGGACTCCTCCTTCTGGAAATATGCAAATACTAGCCCCTTCTTTGATCCGTTTTTGAGCTCTGATGAAAACAGCTTGACGACTTTTAGCGCTATTTCTATCAACTAAAATACTTGTTCGTTTATAAAAAAAACCGAAAATAGGTATTTTAACTAACTCTTTTTTACCGATAAACACAAAAGGGTTGTCTTTAACGGCAACTAGCATCAGCATGATATCTGTCATTGAGGTGTGGTTTGCAACAAACACATAGCTTTGCCCTTTAACTAATGACTCCGATCTTTTAACGCTCCAATAGCAGCCCATTCCAATTAGAGTAAATTTTGCCCATATTCGCGCAAGTTTAAAAAAATGAGGGTACCATCTTTCTTTTAAAACTGAAATAAAGAAAAAAGGAAACATTAAAATAATGGGTGTAGCAACTAAAGTATAAAACCAAATTCTATAAAAAATCCAAAAAGGGTATTTAATAATTTTCATCGGATTCAAAACTACTAAAAAAATTGAGCTATTAAGTCAAAAAAAGTACCTTTGCTTATATATTTGATAAATAAAAGATAAAATGGCTAGAATTTTGACTGGCGTGCAAAGCACTGGAACCCCGCACTTAGGAAATATTTTAGGTGCCATTATCCCAGCAATTGAAATGAGTAACGATCCAGAAAATGAGTCTTATTTATTTATTGCTGACATGCATTCATTAACACAGATTAAAGATTCTAATAAGCTTAGTCAAAACACTTATGCTACTGCCGCCACATGGCTTGCTTTTGGCTTAAATATTGAAAACACTGTGTTTTATAAACAAAGTAGTATTCCGCAAGTTACTGAGCTTTCTTGGTACTTAAGCTGTTTTTTTCCGTTCTCAAGATTAGAATTAGCACATAGTTTTAAAGATAAATCAGACCGTCTTGAAGATGTTAATGGCGGTCTGTTTACGTATCCAATGTTAATGGCTGCAGATATTTTATTGTACGACGCTAATATTATCCCGGTTGGGAAAGACCAACTTCAGCATATAGAAATGACTCGAGATGTGGCTTCAAGAGTACATGCAAAAGTAGGAGATGTATTTGTAATTCCAGAAGGGAAAATTCAGAAGGAAAACATGTTAATCTCAGGAACTGACGGACAAAAAATGAGTAAAAGTAAAGGCAATGTTATTGATATTTTCCAATCAGACAAAGCTCTAAGAAAGCAAATTATGTCTATACAAACCGATAGTACAGCTCTGGAAGCTCCTAAGAAATGGTCAACTTGTAATTCTTTTGCTATCTTTAAGCTTCTAGCGTCTGATTCTGAAATCAAGCAAATGAAAAAAAATTATGAAGCTGGCGGATACGGATATGGCCATGCCAAGCAGGCTTTATTTGAACTAATTTGCAATAAATTCTCGGAGCAAAGAAAGCGTTACGCCTACTATATGGATAACTTAGAAGAAATAGATCAAGCTCTCGAATTTGGAGCTAAGAGAGCAGCTATAACAGCAAACACTGTTTTAAAGCGTGTACGTAAAAAATTAGGATACTAAATAAAATAATTAAAATGATTAAATCAGGAAATCCTGCATTAAGCAAAAAAACATTTGACAATTTAAAGTCTAAAACCGGCGAAATAATGACACTTGATGGGGCCGTAAACAAAATAGCCATAAGTCTAGCTATTTTATTATTTGCAGCTTACTACACATACACCAATGCTCTTATGAGTTTCATAGGGGTTGGTTTTGGCGGCGGATTTATTGTTGCTCTAGTAACTATTTTCAAAAAAGAGTGGGCACCTGTAACAGTTCCAATATATGCTATTTTGGAAGGATTAGCCCTTGGTGCATTTTCTAAATTATTTGCTGATATATTTGAGCCAGGAATAGTCCCCCAAGCAATAAGCCTTACATTAGGAATCTTAATTGCTCTGTTGTTTGCCTATAAGACAAAAATAATTAAGGTTACAGAAAATTTTAAATTAGGTTTGTTCGCAGCGACGGCAGGAATAGCAGTAGTCTATTTAATTAGTTTTTTAATTAGTTTTTTTGGAGGAACCGGTTTCCCAATCATGAACCCAGCAAATGCTTCCATGTTAAGTATTGGTTTTTCTCTTTTTGTAGTTGTTATTGCATCTCTTAATTTGGTTATGGACTTTGATTTTATAGAGAAGGGAGTAGAAAATAGTGCTCCAAAATATATGGAATGGTATAGTGCCTTTGGATTACTTCTAACCTTAGTATGGCTGTACGTAGAAATACTAAGGTTGTTAGCAAAGCTTAGTTCTAGAAAGTAAGTTAGGTATAAAATCTAAAAACATCTTTTTTTTAATAAAAATTTTTTAAATTTGATTTATGAAGTTAAGTCAATACATAAGTGATTTATTATATCGATACGAGTGTGTTACAATCCCAGACTTTGGAGCGTTTTTGTCTAAACCCATCTCAGCAAGAATTGACAATGCTACAAGTAACTTTTATCCGCCACAAAAACAGCTTTCGTTTAATGTACAACTAAAGTCAAATGACGGACTTCTCACAAGTTATATTTCTGAAATAGAAAAAATTAGCTATGAGAAAGCAAACTATAAAATTCAAAAACAAGTTGTCCAACTTAAATCCCGTTTAAAAAAGGGAGAGACTATTGTTTTTAAACATATTGGTGAATTAACACCCTCTAAAAAAGGTATTATTTCATTTAGCCCTTCCAACCATTTGAATTATCTGTCTGACGCTTTTGGCTTGGTCTCCTTTGTATCTCCTAAGATTAGTAGAAAATCTTTTGTAAAAGACTCAAAACCAAATGACGCCATTAAACTGCCGTCTAGACGTGAAAGGTCAAGACAATTCATTAGATATGCCTCCATGGTAATTGTTTTTATGGGGCTAGGAGGTTCTATTTGGTCAAACTTACATCTTGCTGAAATTGAGAAAGAAAACATCCTTGCTCAAAGAGAAGCCAATATAACTTTAGAATCAAAAATTCAAGAAGCTACTTTCGTTATGGATCGTCCCCTTCCCGCTGTGACTATTAGTTTAAAAAAGAAATCAAATAAATTTCATATTGTAGCGGGCGCTTTTAGAGTTGAGGCTAACAGTAACAAAAAATTACAACAATTGAAAGAGCTGGGATACAATGCGCAATGCATTGGTGTAAACAGATATGGCTTACACCAAGTTGTGTATGAAAGTTTTGAAATACGGAAAGATGCAGAAAAAGCGCTCTCTAAAATCAGAAAAGTACACAACCGCTCTGCATGGATGTTAGTTAAAAGCTTGCCTTAATAGGGTTTAATCCTCTGCACAGACTCGTGCTAAAGCTCTAATAATCGATACATTTTACCTTTTTATGAATTTATGGAAACAAAAAACCCTCAAGCCTCTAAAACAGTTCTGACTGACACGGTTTTACCTAGTGAGACAAATGCCATACATACTCTCTTTGGAGGAGAGTTACTTGCACGAATGGACCGTGCTGCCAGTATCGCTGCAAAACGACACTCCGGGCAGATAGTGGTAACGGCTTCGGTAAATCATGTAGCCTTTAAACACTCAGTTCCTTTGGGTAGTATTGTTACAATTGTAGCTAAGGTTTCACGTGCCTTTAAAAGTTCAATGGAAGTATATATCGATGTTTGGGTAGACAGTAAGGCCTCTAAGAAATCTGTAAAAGTCAACGAAGCTATTTTCACCTTTGTGGCTGTTGATGACGAAGGAAATCCTGTTTTAATTCCACAAATAATTCCTGAATCAGCACAAGAAATTCAACGTTTTAAAGGAGCGCTGAGGCGCAAACAACTGAGTTTAGTTTTAGCTGGGAAAATGAAAGCACAAGAGGCAACAGAGCTTAAAGCTCTTTTTACATAAGTTGAGAGTGTTTTGAACGCAAAACTCACTTAACCAATGCCAAGCATAAGCAAATTAATGCTCACCCTGCAGCCTAATTCTCATTTAAAAAACCAAAGTAAATCCAGCATCAAACAATATAAACCAGATTTTTTCTATATTTTCCGTACTACTTTTATAATTTATAAATCCACTTTGAAGGATCTTGAATTGAGCTGTCTTTAAATATTCCAAAACTCAAAATTGATTCACCTGAAGCTTTGTTTGTTAGAACCTCACCAATAACTTGTTTTGTAATAACCTTATCCCCCTTTTTTACGTAAAATTTTGATAGATTTTTGTAAACAGTAATATAATTTCCATGTCGAATTAGCAACGTATTGTTTCCATTTTTAGGAGTCATAACCCCCTGTACTACGCCTTCGAAAACAGCCCGAACTTGTCCAGAATTACTAGTTGCTATACGGACTCCGTTGCTCTTAATCATTAAAGATGGATCAATCGGAGAACGGTTATTACCATAGCGCAATTTTACAACTCCATTTGCTACAGGCCATGGAAGCTTTCCTTTGTTAGAAGTAAAATTTGCAGCTAATATTTTTTGTTCTGGTGTCAACGAAAAGACTTTAAGTTTAGAAGATTTTCCTGCTTTTTTATTAGATGCTGCGATAGCAGCTTGAATGATTTTCCGAATTTCTTTATCAATCTTATTTGTCTCGCGTTGTTTTGTTATAATCTGAGCTGAATATTGAGATAAATTAGCTTTAATATCTTTCATTAGTAATTCTTGCTGTATCCGTTCCTGATCTAAGTTAAGCTTAGCAACTTTGTTCTCCTTAAGAAGTATTTGCTTATCCTTTTTTTGCTTTGAAAGCTTAATATTAAGAGCTTGCACATTGGCTGTTTCAGTTTTAATAAGCTCTGCCTGAAGCTGTTGATAGTCTGCATATTGCTTGATGTATTGTAAACGTTTATACGCTTGCTGAAAATTACTTGATGAAAGCAAAAACATAAGTTTACTCTGGTTAGATCTGCTTTTATATGACTTAACAATCATATTTGCATAGTCCTCTTTCAAAGACTTTAACTTCAACCTTAATTTAGATATTTTGGTCTGGTTGCTGTTAATCTCTCGTGTTAAGAGGTTTGCTTGTTGGTTGGTTATGCTAATTATATCTTGACGTTTTTGAATCTTGAAATTCAAATCTTCAACAATTGAAAAAATAGACTTTTGCTCCTTCTTTCCCTCAAATAAAAGTGAAGTAATCTGTTGTATTTCGCGCTGTAGTTCAGCACGACGCTGTTCTAATTCTCTCTGTTTCTTGCCTTGTGAAAATCCGCACAGATGAAGTGTTAATGTTAAAAAAAGAACTGGCAAAGAAAAACTTGAATTAATTAGTTTCATTTTAGTTCAATTGATTTATATCCCTTTGGAATCGAGAAAGGAAATCTTAAAAGCTGATTCAAAATTACGGATTTTAAATTCAAATTTAGTGTTGTCTGAGCTTCTATATTAGTGACAATGATGCTTATTTTTTCAGGGATTACTAAGTCATCGACTTTTTGATAGGCTTCATATTTAATATCTAAGCGGTTATGCGTTGCTGATTCTTTTAATTGCTGAGAGTCAATTTTAAAGTAATTGGGGTTGATTAAATAGACAACTTCAATTAATTCATCAGATTGTTTGGGTGTTAACATATATGAGCTAGCATGTGGAGTTTTATCAAAACTATTTGATCCAAGCTCAAATAATGCTTGCCCGAGTAAGAGATTTTGAAGGTTTTCAAACTTTAAATTGGTCCCTAAGAAAGAATTGATCAATGCGTATTCACCATCAAAATATGTATTGTCTAGTTTATTGTAAAAAAGAACACGATCAGGTGTAATTTTTACTCTTACCATGTTTAAAAAAGCATTTATCCAAATCGTATTGTCTTTACTCATTCTAAGACTTAAGGTATGTGTTTCAGATCGATTTTGTTGAGTTATTATGACTTTGAGTTTTGCCTGAAGCGTATTAAATTCTGACTGAGCTTTGTTGTGGTTCTTAATAATCTTATTAACGGATATACGCTCTTCCAAAGCATTTGAATTTTTTAGCGCCTTAGTTGTTTTACAACTGAAGACTACGACGATTAAGACGAATACATAAAATAGTTTTTTCATGGAATTTTTTTTATTTCATCAGCTTTAATTGCAAACGCTTCCGATTCTTTAATATTTCCTATTTGTCTAAAAGTAGTGCTTAGCTCTATGTAAAAGTCTTGTTGAAGCTCGCTATTATCGATGACATAGTCTAGCCCCATCATCAAATTATCTATAGCTAACTCTAACTCACTAAGCTGTCTTTGCGCCTTACCATTTACTAAATACAAAACAGGTTGGGATGGGTAGAAGTCTATTTGTTGATTAGTAAATGTTAAGGCAGTTTCAAATTGATTAGTTTCTAAGTATAGAATTGCTAGGCATTTTACAGCGTCGAAATTATTAGGGTCAAATTCTATTGCTCTTTGATAATAAGAAATTGCTTTGAGATAGTCTTTACTGCTATAATAATAATTTGCTAGTTCCAAGTCAGAACGTATAGGGGTCCCTTGACCAACCGTGTTTGAAACTTCTATTAAGTCAGATTGATACTGAGGAAACTTAGCTACAAGTTGCATAAAGTCGTTCAATACTTTTACTTTAACGACGGGTTCAATAATATTGCTTGTTGTGACAATTTTCATCGACGCGATCGCCTTCTCTAATTCTTCTGAATCTAAATAGAATTTATATAAAGCAACATGAACTAAATGAGATTTTGGGTGATGTAACAAAAATGCTTGTGCTGTCTTGAGGGCTTCATTTTTTTTATTAATATTACTGTAAGCGAGGATTAAATTTAAAAAATTTTGAGCCGTTTCTGGCGATTCTAATAAACGATTCTTTAAATGTTTAATTCGCCTATCTTCGTCTCCACTTAAGTTATACAGCTCCTCTCTTATTTTATCTCTTGCTAGACTAATTCCCAAGCGGCTGTCTAAGGAGTCTATAACACTTAATGCTTCTTCAAAATCACCAATATTTATGTAGTGGTTTGCTAAATTCTGGCTGTAATCCAAGTTCCTTGTTAGTAGAGGCTGAATCGCTACTATAGCGTCTTCATATCGCGCTTGATCAACATACAATTGATATAAACTCTCTTTATACCAAAAATTAGTTGCGTCTAAAGTAATAGCAATTTTAAAGTTCAATTCCGCGTTTTCAAATTGATTGCTCTTAAAATAATTAGTGCCTAATTTAAAAAAGATAGCCGATTCACTAGGGTCAATGTCTACACACAAGTATAATTCTTCAATCGCTTTAGGAAAATTTTCTAATGCCTCATGTTTTAAGGCCTCATAAAAATGGGCTTGAAACTCTAAACGACTAAGGTCTGTCGAAATGGATGGAATAGAATCTGTCTCAATTTGAGAAAATACTCCAAAAGAAATTATTAAAGCACAAATAACCAATATACCTTGAACACGTTTCATTATTTTCCAGTGCTACCAAAACCACCTTCACCTCTAGAAGTTTTATTTAAATTTTGAACTTCCAGCCATTGTATATGCTCATGTTTTGCAATTACTAGCTGGGCAATTCTTTCTCCATCTTCAATCTTAAATTCCACCGCAGATAAATTTACTAATATTACGCCTATTTCTCCTCGGAAATCGGCGTCTATGGTCCCTGGACTATTTAATACAGTTAGGCCATGTTTAGCGGCTAAGCCACTTCTTGGTCGAACCTGCGCTTCAAATCCAATAGGAAGCTCTATATATAATCCGGTTTTAATTATTGTCCGCTCTAACGGTTTTAGAATAATCGGTGCTGATATATTCGCCCGAAGGTCCATTCCAGCAGAGGCTATTGTTTCATAAGCTGGTAATTTATGTGTTGATTGATTTTTAATTTTAATCTTCATTTTATTTTTTTAAAAGTTGTTTAATTATCATTTTTTCATTGGCACATATAATGCTAATCAGTAAAATGATAAGCCCTGATCCTAAAAAATAATTTTCTCTAAACTTATAAAAAGAAAGAGCTGAAAGAAAAATAGTAAGACAAATGTATAATACTATTTTTTTTATGTTATAGGGAATTGGATAATTCTTCATTCCAAAATAATAAGATAACAATGTCATTGTAAAGTAAGCGACTAAAGTAGCCACTGCTGACGCCATGTAGTTAAATTCCACTATAAATAGAGCGTTGATTAACAAGGTAATCAGTGCGCCAAAAACAGAAATATAAGCTCCAAACTTAGTGCGGTCGGTTACTTTGTACCAGACAGATAAATTATGATATATCCCTAAGAAAAAATAGGCTAGCAACAAAATAGGAACTACACACATAGCTTCCCAATAAGCCTGATTTGGGATAAGAAGAACCTTTAAGAAGTCTATAAAAACTACAACAGTAAGTAATATTACTGCTCCAAATACAACAAATAACTCCAAAACTTTAGCATAGTTTTTTTCAGCGTCTTGATTTTTGGACTGATTAAAAAAGAAAGGTTCAATCCCTAAGCGGTAAGCGGTAGAAAAAAGCATCATAAACAAAGCGAGTTTATAACAGGCTGAATACATCCCTATTGATGCTCTAGCAATATTTTCAGGTAGCAATCGCTCTAAAAGAACACGGTCAAATGTTTCATTGATTGAAAAAGCAACACCCGCTACAAGTACTGGTAATGCATATTTCATCATTTTCTTCCATAAGAGAGGATCTATTATATAGCTAACTTTAAAGTAAAAACGCACAAGTAATAATAAAGTAACTGCACTTGCAACAAGGTTAGAAATAAAAATATAACTGACTTCAAAATTAGAAACATAAATCGATTCTAATAGCTTAGAGTTAGACGCTAACGATTTTAGCAGTACTAGTAAAAAGATGTTAAGCACAAGGTTTACAATAACATTGGTTAGTTTAATCATTGTATATGTGCCTGGCCTACCAAGTACCCTTAAATAGGCAAATGGGATGATAACCAACGCATCTAAAAACAAGGTCCAAACAACCAAAACTATATAATTAACGTGAATATGAGTGATTGAAGCAATTTGATGTTGAAAGAGCAGCCCAATCACCAAAAATAAAAATGAGGTAAGAAAAATCGAGACAGATGCGGTACTTAAAACAGAATCTTTATTTGACTCCTTGTTAAAAAAACGAAAGAATGCTGTTTCCATTCCATAAGCCAATACAACATTAAAAAGAACAAAATAAGCAAAAATCAAAGAAACCTCTCCATAATCAGATACGTTTTGAAGCACTGATTTATCGGTGTGTAAACGTACTAAAAGAAAACTCAACATTCGTGGGATTACCGTAGCTAATCCATAAATAAAAGTTTGTTTGTATAACGTTTTTAAAACACCCAAATTAATAGAATTTATAGCATAAAAATACACATTTTAACGAACAAACTGTAGTTGAATGCTATTCCTTTTAGAGTGTTGCTGTTAGTTGTGCTAGCAAAGGCTTCTCAAATAGGTTAGATGACTCGTAACACACTTGTATTTCATTAATTTATAGCTCAAAATAAATTTCTAATTCACGGTTTTAAGCATATTGATATATTTGTCATTGGGGTCCTGACTTATTATGAAATCTTTTTTTTATAATATTTGAACCTTCCTACAATGACTATCCTATTACGTTGCAATAGTCGATATTAACTTAAAGTAAATACTATCAATTACAGTACAATTAACTTGTTATATCGACAAAAAAAGTAGCCCCATCGCTACCGCTTTAGCCCCTCCACTCCATAACAGATATTACAGTTCTATACTACTAAAATTAAGAGGTTTTTAGAATTAGATCCTTGAGTGAGTTTTATAGGAGGGCATTTGTAAAACCCTTACATGATTGAGGTTATTATTAAAATTTATTACTATAATCTTACCAAAAGGATGTGATAGGTTGTTGAGTAAAAATAAAGTTAACGAAACAAAAAGCCTTACATATTGTAAGGCTTTCACAATATTATAAATAATAATACCTAACCATTCAATGCTTCTGCTCCGCCAACAATTTCTAAAATTTCATTAGTTATTGAGGCCTGACGCGCCTTGTTGTAAGTTAATTTAAGCTGATCTCTGAGCTCAGTAGCATTATCTGTGGCTTTATGCATAGCTGTCATTCTAGCCCCGTGCTCACTTGCGAAACTATCACGAAGAGATTTATACAGCTGCGTTTTTAGTGACTTTGGAATCAATGTTTCAACTATTTTTTTCTTGGTAGGTTCGAATATATAGTCTTGGCTAGAATCAGAACTACTATCTAAAGCAATGACTGGTAAAAATTGCTCCGTCATAATCTCTTGCGTTGCAGCGTTTTTAAATTTATTGTAAACAATCTCGATTTTATCAAACGCTTTCGATTCGAATTGTTCCATGAGCATATCTGCAATTGCAGCAACATTATCAAATGTTAGATCGTCAAACACAGAGCTTTGATTTGAAATAACTTCAAAGTTTTTTGACAAAACATCATTGGCTTTTTTACCTATAGCAAAAATTGATGCCTTAGCATCATAACCTGAAGCAACATTCGTGACCTGCTTAATGATGTTGGAATTAAATGCTCCGCATAATCCCCTATTGGATGTAACAGCTACAATAAGTACATTTTCAATATCACGTTGTTCAGCAAATTTACTGCTGGAATCGGCGCCTAAAGTAGAACTAATGTTTTGTAAAAGCTCTGTCAATTTGTCTGAATAAGGGCGCATTGCTGTAATGGCATCTTGTGCTTTTTTCAACTTCGCAGCAGATACCATTTTCATGGCACTAGTAATTTGCATTGTTGAAGATACTGATGCTATTCTATTTCGAATTTCTTTTAAATTTGCCATACTATTATTCTGTAAAACTAAGCACTATACTTGCTTGATAGCTCCTTTGCAACTTTAGTTAAAGTATTTGTCACTTCGTCTGTTAACTTGCCAGATTTCAAAGTAGCAAGGACATCGCTATGTTTAGCTCTTAAAAACTCAATATATTCAGTTTCAAACTCTTTTACTTTGTTTACAGGCACATCTCTCAAGAGATTTTTGGATCCTGCAAAAATGATTGCAACTTGGTCTTCAACTCTAAATGGATCATTTTGAGCTTGCTTTAAAATCTCAACGTTTCGTCGACCTTTTTCAATCACGTTAAGGGTTACTGCATCTAAATCCGATCCAAATTTAGCAAATGCTTCTAGTTCACGGAACTGAGCCTGGTCTAATTTTAGTGTTCCAGAAACCTTTTTCATAGCTTTAATCTGAGCGTTTCCTCCAACACGTGATACCGAAATACCAACATTAATTGCTGGACGGACTCCTGAATTAAATAAATCTCCATCCAAGAAAATTTGACCATCAGTAATTGAAATTACATTGGTTGGAATGTATGCAGATACATCTCCTGCTTGAGTTTCAATAATTGGCAGAGCTGTTAGTGAGCCTCCTCCTTTTACAATCGGTTTTAATGACTCCGGAAGATCATTCATTTCTTTTGCAATATCATCGTTATTAATGACTTTTGCTGCGCGCTCTAGTAAACGTGAATGTAAGTAAAATACATCTCCTGGATAGGCCTCACGTCCTGGAGGACGACGTAATAGGAGAGAAACTTCACGGTAAGCAACTGCTTGTTTTGACAAATCATCATATACTATTAATGCAGGGCGGCCAGTATCTCTAAAGTATTCTCCAATAGCAGCGCCAGCAAAAGGTGCATAAACTTGCATTGGGGCTGGGTCCGATGCATTAGCAGCTACAATTGTAGTATAAGCTAATGCTCCTTTTTCTTCAAGTGTTTTTGCAATTAATGCCACAGTTGATGCCTTTTGACCTACGGCAACGTATATACAATAAACAGGTTCCCCTGCGTCGTAAAATTCTTTTTGATTTAAGATTGTATCAATACAAACAGCTGTTTTGCCTGTTTGTCTGTCACCGATTACTAATTCACGCTGACCACGACCTACTGGAATCATAGCGTCAATTGATTTGATTCCCGTTTGAAGTGGCTCAGTAACCGGCTCACGAAAAATAACACCTGGAGCTTTACGTTCCAATGGCATTTCGTAAAGTTTTCCCTCGATCTGTCCCTTTCCGTCAATTGGCGTCCCTAAAGTATCAACGACACGGCCAGCTATACCTTCGCCAACATTAATTGAAGCAATTCGTCCTGTACGTTTGACAATAGAACCTTCACTTACTGATTTGGAAGCTCCAAGGAGTACTATTCCTACATTATCTTCTTCAAGATTTAACACAATCCCTTCCAAACCTCCTTCAAATTCTACCAACTCTCCATATTGAGCGTTAGAGAGCCCGTAAGCACGAACAATACCGTCCCCTACAGTTAATACTGTACCAACTTCATCTAAAGAAGCTGTTGATTCAAAACCTGAAAGTTGTTGTTTTAAGATTGCTGATATTTCAGCTGCTTTTACTTCTGCCATGTTAATTTATTTTATACTTCTGATAAATCTCAGTATAGTTTTAGTTAATTGTAAATTTATTTTTCAATGTGTTCAATTGGTTTGAAACACTTGCATCATATTGTTGGTCACCAAGTCGTAGTACAAAACCACCAAGGATCTTTTCGTCGACAGACTTGTGAAGCGTTACATCCTTTGTTGTTAAGGATTTAAGCTTATTCATTACTTTAGACTCTAACTCTGGTGTCATTGGAGTGGCTGTAATAACAAAAGCCTTTTCTTTATTGCTGGCTTGATCGTAAAGAACTCCATACTGAACAGCAATCTGGCCAAGAATGTTAATTCGTTTATTCTTAACTAAAGTTGAGAGTAACGATTTAATTTCAGAGCTAACTGAAGGAAATAGACGATTCAATACAGCGGCCTTATCAGATAAATTAACCACGGGGCTTCTTAAGGCGTTATTTAAAGATTCATTTTCTGTAATAAAACTATTAATTAGAACCATATCTGAGTATACCTCATTTGCTTTATTATTGTCAATTGCTAAGCTTAATACTGCTTTTGCATACCTTATTGCCGCTCTTGTTCCAACCATATCTAATTAGTTTAATTTTGCGTTTTTAAGCATTGATTCTACTAATTTTTCTTGTTTAGCTTTGTCTGCTAGTTCTTCGCGGACAACTGTTTCGGCTATTTTGATTGAAAGTTTTGCAACAGCTGATTTTAAATCAGCTATGGCAGCTTTTTTCTCAGCTTCAATGGCTAACTGTGCCTGAGCTATTAATTTGTTTGCTTCGTCCTTTGCTTCGGATTTAGCAGTTTCAATCATATTATTTTTTAATTCTCGGGCTTCTTTGAGCATCGCCTGGCGCTCCAATCTAGCCTCTTTTAATATTCGATCGTTATCAGCGCTGAGATTCTCCATTTCCTTTCGCGCATTCTCAGCTGAAGCTAGAGCGGTTTTGATACCCTCTTCTCGTTCGCTGACAGCTCCCAATATTGGCTTCCATGCAAATTTACCTAATATTAGTAATAAAAAAATAAAGGTGATCGCTGTCCAGAAAACTAATCCGAACCCTGGTGTAATTAAATCCATTTATTTGTTGTTTTATTAATAACTTAAATTTAAAAAACTGAAGTAACCAACCGTTACTTCAGTTTTTATGTGTTTTTACCCTTGTAAAAAAGCAACAACAACTCCAAAGAGTGCTACCGCTTCAACGAAGGCCGCTAAAATTAATGCCGAAGATTGAATTTTTCCGTGCATTTCAGGTTGACGAGCCATAGCTTCCATAGCTGATCCACCAATTTTGCCAATACCAACACCAGCTCCAATAGCTGCTAAACCAGCTCCAATAGCTGCAATTCCAGTAATAGTCATAGTTATAAATTTAAATTAATTAATGTTCTTCTTCTGTTGCCATCCCAAAATAAAGGGCTGACAATATTGTAAATATATATGCTTGAATTGCTGTTACAATAATTTCTATTACTGTAATAAATAGTGAAAATGCAACAGATACTGGTGCAATTGCAACAGACTTAAAAACAAAGATTAATGACATCAATGCCAATATAATCACGTGTCCAGCAGTAATGTTCGCAAACAATCGAATCATTAGCGAGATTGGCTTTACAAACATTCCAATAATCTCTATAGGCATTAAAAATATTTTCATGGGCACTGGAACTCCTGGCATCCAAAATATATGCTTCCAGTAGTTTTTATTACCACTGAATGTTGTTATTATAAAGGTAAACATGGCAAGTGTAAATGTAAATGCAATATTACCACTTAAATTAGCCCCGTTTAAAATAGGAATCAACCCAAATATATTGTTTATCCATATAAAGAAAAATATTGTGAGCAGATATGGCATGTATTTCTTGTACTTGTGTTCTCCAATCATTGGTTTTCCAATTTCATCTCTTACAAATATAATTAATGGCTCCATAAACCCCGCTATTCCTTTGGGGACGCCATCTTTTGATTTTTTATAATTTCGAGCAGTTGTTAAGAAGATGAACAACAATAGTGCTACGGAGACCCACATCATAAACACATTTCTTGTAATTGAAAGGTCTATCGGTTTATGTGCATTTGTTGGATGATGTTCAGAGTCATAGTTGATTGACGTTTCACCAGCTTCCAACTGATAAATTTTTTCATGTAGTTTTACAAAACTGTTTCCGTTTGACTCTACAACAGTTTGCCCTTGGTCATCATGGTGAAATTTACTTGAAGAAAAAGTTATTAGCCCTCCATCAGTCCACAAAATGATTGGCAGAGACAATGACACAGGGCTTCCTTTCCAGTCCCATAAATGAAACTCATGAGCGTCTTTTACGTGGTGCAAAATCATCTCTTTTGGATCAAAGGGAGCATCTTTTTGATTTGTCTTTTCCTCACTGGCAAAACCTAAAAAAGAAACTGTCAAAAATAATATTGAAAATAATACGGTTCTAAGTGGGTTCAATGTGGTGACTTTATTAAATAACTTGATGAATTTTGCTGCAAATGTACACACATTTAATGAAATGGCAAACAATAATTTAATGATTATTCAGCCTGTTATTTAACCTTTTTAATGCTATTGTTTTTTTTGAAGAAGTTTAGTGACCGAATACACTTCAAAAATTAAAAAAATAAAGTAAGGAATAAAAAAATTTGCTAAGTCGAATCCCTGTTGCTTAGGTTTAGATAATAGCCAAGGAAAAAGGAAAATTAGGGTTAATACTGTTTTCAAAATCATGCCCAACATAAATAAATTAAATAATTCATTTTTTCCAATTGAAGCGCGGTAATTTATTAGCGTATAAATGGTCAGTATCGCTACTACATGAAAGACATAAATATGCCACAAAGGAAAAAAAAACAATATTTCTGAAGCAAAATGATAACATAAATAGCTATGAGAGCTAAAAAGAATTAGGCTCAAAGTAATTAACTGAATGGAAAATCCAATTTGCCGCTTGTTAAAGGACTCGTTCATTTACTTTTATTTTTTGAAATCCAAATTATACGCTTTATCGCATAAAAAACTGAAAAAAAAACTGAGAAAAGCGTTAGAATTAAAGAAAATATATTGTTTTCGTTGGGAAAATTTTCATCTAAAGAAATGCCTAAAAATGTTCCTAAGGCTATTATTGCAGCCATTTGAAACGCTAATCCTGACATAGCCGCAGCTTTTTTAAGCGGATTGTCCAGCCTTGGAAATATTTTGAGTAAGATTAGTGCTAGAAGGTTCGTTCTTAAGCTCCTTAACAGATCCCTTCATAAGACAGTTAGCATTAAAAGTTGCGCCTGGCTCTACAGCTAACTTACTGACCTGAACCTCCCCTTCAACGTGTGCTGATGCTCTCAAGCTTAGCATCTCAGAAACGGTTAACTTGCCTTTAAATTTTCCCTCAAAATCAGCATTTTTACAAACTAGATCTCCGTCAATAGTTCCTGTTTTTCCAATAACTACCTTGCCTGTAGTTGTTAAAGAACCGCTTACAAGACCTTCTATCCTGAAATCACCTTCGCTTATTAAATCACCGTCAAATTTAGTACCCTGAGCAATAGTATTTTGTTGTGATACTGAATTTAGATTTGACTTAGAGCTTTTACTGTCTGTAAACATAATGAGTGGTTTTATTTATTTTTATTTATGTATGTTTCTACATTTTTATGTATTTGAACAATTTGATAGTTTTTAGAAGAAATTCCAAAAAATGGTTTCGAAGTTATTAAATCGTTTTTAGTTTCTAAAATTTCTACAAACCCTACCGCACCAAGGGCGCTTTTCAGCCCGTGGACGACTACAAATATAGTGTTTGTATCGTAACCATCTTTAGAAATTGTCAAATTAAAATAGTTAACTTCTTCAACAGCAGCGCTTAGCGCTTCTGAAAAAGCTATAATTTCCTCTATCTCTGATCGCTCAAACATAAAAACAACTTTAAAGTTTTTTTGAGTTGAATCTTCAACAAATGTTTTGTCCTGAAGTTCTGGTATTACAGTGTCGTACATTTGAGCTGCTCGCTTTCCTTCGGTACTGTTTGGATAGTTCAAAGCAACAAAATTAAGCCCTGCTTTGTAAGCTTCAAACCCATACAAACGTCCTTTAGATGTCGCTTTTAGGAGTTCTAATTTGGGAACCACATCATCTCCTTCTAAATTTGTAATTTGTATATCACAGCCGTCTATTACGTCTTGGTAAAGCCCGTTTTCGAACTGCGCATATAAATCATTGTACAGCAACTGTGGGCTATTTTCATTATCCATTAAAGCTCGCTCAGGGTTTAACAAAATAGCTGCATATCTTGAGTCTGGGTGGTTTTCAATAATATCGTTTTTTAAATTTGATTCCTCTAGAGATAGCCCTAACAACGAATATACTTTGTATAAATTATACTTTGCAGGTAAAATAAGGCGCTGTTCTGGAGATTGCTTCAAGAGCTTTTCAAGCTTGTGTCGAGCTAGTGAGAACTCTTTAAATTTATCTTTGTATATAAGCCCAAGCTGGTAATATGCAAAATTCCGTTTGTTATTAATACTGTCTAGTGCATTTTTTTCAGTAGGAATTTGTGCTAAGTAAAAGGCTATTTTAAAGCGATTATCATCTGTTTCTTTTTGGACTTCATTGAGGTCTCTTTCTCTTTGAACAATGTTTTCGTTCTGGATGGCTTTATTAGACCATCGCCAGTTAGTTTCCAAAGCACGATTGCCCCATATTCTTTCAAACTCATTTTTTCCAAAAGCTACTGTTGTTGGACTATAAAAGTAAAATATTTTATCTTTTTTCTTTACTGACATTAGTGACGGTCCAGAAAAACTCTTTTTTTTGTTTGCTCTCTTTTTCTCAACTTCTTCTTTCAGCTTTAAATTCTCAATATAAGCTTGAAAATATGTCTCTCTTTCAATGTCTGAAAGCTCAACCAGCCCTAATATACTATCCGTGTCTTGCACTACAGATTCGTAAAAAATAACGTCTTCTAAATTGTCGCGCTTACGTTTTATGACACGAAAAGACTTACTTTTTTTCTTAAGGCTAAGTAGGGTGCTGTCATAGTATGAGCCTGCTAAGCTATACTCTGAATAATCAAAATTTAAGTCAGCCAATATTTGATAATTAAGAGCTGTCAAATAAGTATCTTTTGAGTTCGATCTTAATGACTTATTATAATAGGCAACTGCCATTGAGTCTTTATTGTTCTTGATGTGATAATTAGCAATTTGGTGGTATATTTTATCTAGAAATGGTCTGTTTTCTCTGTTTAGTTCTAAAGACTCTAAAAGATTTTCTAAAACTAGTTTATCGTCATTTTCAAAATCAAAATTCTTAATTTTTTCTAAATACGCGCTTATCGTATAAATTCTTGGAGTTTTTCTTTTTAGTGCAATCACTTTATCAAAGGCAAAATTAGCGCTGTCAATTACTCCTAGGGAGGAATACAATTGACCTTCTATAAACCTTAGCCTGCCTAACTCATGGTTGTCTTTAGTAAAACTTGATGCTCGCTGAATTTGAATTATTGCGCTATCAATTATTTTGGTTGTTATGTATGCCTGTGCTAATGCCGAACTAGCAACTACATTTTCCTCATTTGAAAGTTTGTTTGAAGCAATGAGGTCCTTTAAGTTTTTAATAGCTGTCCCTTCATTTTCTAGACGTAAATTAGTTTTTGCTCGCCATATTTTTGCTAAATTGATATTACTGCTTGCTGGGTATTTAAATAAGACATAGTTGAAAGCTTGCTGAGCAGCTATAAAACGACAATCATAATAACGGGCCTTTCCAAGAAGAATATACGAGTCGTCTATTTGAGGGTTTTTTTCTTTTCCTTTAATATTCATGCCATGCACCTGAATGGCTTTAATGGCTTTCTCTTCAGCTCGCTGAAAATTTGGGTCCAAAACTTTCTCTTTTAAAAGATCTTCATCTTTTATTTGTAAACGTTCAACTGGAAGTGTCTTCCAATAATTATCAGAATACGTAGAGTTAATCGTTGTTCTTCCTGCCTCGAGGGCGATGTTTCCGTTGTAGAGGATGTTATACTTAGTATTTAAAGAATGCCATGAACGATTTATGAATTTATCTTTTTTACGGGAACAGCTAGTCACAGCTAAAAGGGAGAGAGCTCCAAATAATATAAAGTTATAAAAGTTTTTCAAAAGTGAGTTCTTAGGTTAACTTCTAACAAAATACATTGCTTTTTAGTATGTCAACAGCGTAAAAATAATCATCTTTTTTTATAAAACTAACAAAAACCATGGTTTTACAAGAAATTTAAAAACATCTTACAGGCTAATTTTATGGAAGTATTAACAGAGAATTAGGATTAATCTTTATTATTTTTACAAAAAAATTCATGAATAAATTTTACTCTTTAAAAATTAAATCTATTGTTAGAGAAACCAAAAAAGCGGTTAGTATCACTTTTCTAGTTCCAAGCTCCCTTAAGTCTGAATTTACTTTTAAGTCTGGACAATATATTACTTTAAAAACGTTGATTAATGGAAGTGAAGTTCGTAGAGATTATTCTTTAAGCTCAAGCCCAAAGAGCGGAGACCTGACAATCACCGTCAAAGAAATTGAGAAGGGGCTTTTTTCAACCTATGCAAATAATACCTTAAGTCCTGGGGACTACATTGAAGTAGGAATACCAAATGGACGGTTTATTTACGAACCACAAATAGCTAAAAAAAGTTCGATTGTAGCTTTTGCGGCGGGAAGCGGAATCACTCCCATAATTAGCATTATTAAAACTGCTTTATTGGCGAATACTGACAATGAAATTATTTTAATATACGGAAATAAAAGCCCTGAACAAACTATCTTTCATAACGAATTACTGGATTTGCAAGAGCGAAATTCAGATCGGTTTAAAATACAGTTTGTTTACAGCGAATCAGATGAAGAAGGGGCTATATTTGGACGCATAAACATCGCTAATGTTAACTACATTCTAAAAAACAATATTGATCTTAATAGCTCACATTTGTTTTATTTGTGTGGACCTGAAGAAATGATAAAAACAACAAGTCGTCTATTATCCGAAAATGGCGTACAAGACGATCGCATTCTTTTTGAGCTGTTTACCTCTTCTAAGATCCCACAAGAAAAAAGTGCTATAAGTGACGGTAAAACTGAAATTACTCTTTTGGTAGATGAAGAAAAAACAACCCTTTTAATGTCTAAGAGTCAAACGGTTTTAGAAGTAGCTCTTGAGAACGACATAGATGCACCTTATTCCTGTCAAGGTGGAGTTTGTAGTAGTTGTATTTGTCGTGTTACAGAGGGATCAGCTGTTATGCGTCAAAACAATATATTGACAGACAGTGAAGTAAATGAAGGGTTGGTATTGAGCTGCCAGGCAGAGCCGACTTCTTCTATTATAAAGGTTGATTTTGATGACGTTTAAAGATTATCCTTAACAGCTTTAACGACAGCGTCTGGTTGAATTGTTTGAATTGCAAGTTCATATCC
>ENA-UZXB01005621-UZXB01005621.1-metagenome-genome-assembly--contig:-Day-2-1m-contig-5621_pt1 | contig 30886 bp, 54 predicted proteins | sample MGYA00260339_ERZ794899 | MGnify/ENA metagenome assembly ERZ794899 | reverse complement strand
ATCAAGAACGGGGAGTGAAACCCCAACCAAAATCAAGAAAAATGAACGTGAATGAAATGCTTTTAAACGACCAAGAGAATGGTAATTTAATTTTAAACTTAGGTATTGCTCAAAAATCAAACGGAGATTTAAGTACTTATGGAGACATCTGCGGTAGTTGGTATGACGGTGTTCATCAATGGGCATCACACAACATCTATTCTTTAGATGAAGTTGAAAACCAAAAGTACAGAGGTTATATAGTTACCGATAGTATGGGAGAGGAAAGTAAATTTGTAATTCCTCAATGGGTATTAAAAAAAGATATTGGTAAGGATTGGAAGTATGCTAAAAATCTTTTCTGTAAATTTTTAAAAAGAATATAAAACTAACGGGGGTGTAAAAACCCCCAACTAAAATTAATAAAAATGGGCAGTAAAGAAAAAATACAGGAATTAGAAATGGATATACAATACCAAAAATCTAAATTAAACTATTGTAAAAATCAAGAACAAAAAAATAAAGTTCTTTGTGAAATAGAACATTTAGAGGGCAAGGTAATTAGATTAAAAAAATATGATGGTAATAAAGGTTGGATTATGTCTGATGATTATTTAAAAATATTAGAAAATCAAAAGAAGTACGATAATCTACAAGACAAAGGTTATAAATTACCATTATAAATAAAACTAAATGCAAAAAAATAATTTATAATGAGTATTAATATAGGTAAAGAGTGGAGGTTTATGGATAATAACAAAAATAACGTATTTATGAAAGCAAATTTAGAAAAGAAAATAAAATATTGGCTGAACCGAGATGTAACATTGAAAGATAACGATTTAAGATTGACTGCAAATATTTGGCATAGTGAATTAACTCAACTTGGAGCAGTAAAAGAAGATTTTTTAAGTCTTTATGCAAATGGTAAATTATCATTAGCACCAAGTATAAAAAGAGAACGAGCAAGAATACAAGAAAAAGAGCCACAATATAGAGGGTTGAAGTATGAAAAAAGAAAAGGTAAACTTCAAGATGATTGGAAAAAAGATTTAGGCTATGGTAAACTTCAATAAGATTAAAAATTAAATAAATGATAAAGAAAAAAGAAAATATTGGAAAAATCATAATAGATTTAACAGGAACGCAAGGAAATGCTTATTACATCTTAGGTGTAGCAGAGAACCTTTGTAAGCAGGTTGGTATATATTCCAAACCACTTTTAGATGAAATGAGAAGTGGCGATTATGAAAATCTAATCGAAGTATTCGATAAGAAGTTCGGTTCAGTAGTAACAATGTTAAAATAAATTATTGTTTTGTAAAATAATTTTATTATCTTTGAGATGTAATCAAATAAAATACACAAATTATGTATGTAGAAAATTTATTATTTAACCCTATTAGATTGCTTGAAAGAGCAAAAAACATTAAAGGTATTTATTGGCTAACTGATGTATCAAGTATCAATGAGCAATATAATTTAGCACAAGAAATTGCAGAGGAGTGGACAAACGATTGGAGTGAAGATGATGGTTTTGGAAGTTCTGATTTTACTTTTGCTTTAAAAGATTTTATAGACGAATTTATAAGGAGAAAAAAGCTACCATTAAAAACAGTTTTTGAACCTTATTTAGAAATAGTAAAATGTTAATCAATTAAATAAATACACAATGGCAAGAACAACAAAAACAAATATGGTAAAACATCATTTGAAAAGTGGAAAAACTATTACTTCGCTTCAAGCAATTAACCTTTATGGAGCAACACGATTAAGTAGTATTATTCATAGTCTCCGTAAAAAGGGGTTTATTATAGCAACTTTACCTACTGTAATTAAAGATAAGTATGGAAATAACTGTACCTATGCAAAATACAGAATGGTAGATGTTACTATATATCCAAAAGGTTATGACGATGAAACAGCTATACACGAAGAAGATAAAGAAGAAACAAAAGGAACATTTAACAAAAATTTTATGCAAAAACTATGGTCAAAGATAACTTCGGAAGAACAATAAAAAAGAAAGAATTACAAAGTGTTTTAAACACTATGGTATCTCATAAAACAAAAGAGGGTTTTATGGATTTTGAGGGTGGTAATCCCGACAGCAAACTTTTATTTTTTAATAAAGACCCTAAATTTAATGGTAAAAATGCTGTTAAAGTTAATATGGGAAATTTATTAGAATGGATAATTCAAAACAGAAATTAATTATGGTAGAAAATGATTTAATAATAAAAAATTCAAGTGTGCCACATATACCTTTTCACATTATAGACGGTAAAGGAAATGTAATAGCAGATTTATTTCAAAATATAGAATCTGAAAAATATGCACGTTTATTTCAAAATGCACCTCGTATGTATAATATACTTTGGAATGTATTACAAAACTATTCTGTTTCTATTAATGATAATAGTATTCCCGATAAAGACTTAGATGTTTTAAAAGATATTTTAGAATTACAGGCTGAATTATTAGAATCTACAATTCAAAGAACCGAAACAACTTGGCAAGATGAAGTTTTTGAAAAACATAAGTACGATGAAGTTTTTGAAAAATATAAAGAAGATATAGTTTCGGAATTATTTAAAAAAGAATAGCAAATATTATACTTCAAAATAAAATTAGGGCATATTGCCCTTTTTTTTATATCTTGCATATTTAATGCCTTAATATGAAAAAAATTAAAGACTTCTTTTGGCGAAATGCTAAATCAATATCGTTTATAGTTATTATTTTTATCACAGTCTTACTTTGGAATAATGTTGTTAAATATATATTATCACTTATAAAATGAAATTAGAAGTTCAAAGATTTAGTTCACAGTCCAACTCTACTTTAGGAATGTTATTTGATGTTACGAGAACACCAAAATTTTTATGCTACACACTTGAAGATGAATTTAGAGAGGTCAAAGTAAGTGGCGAAACAAGAATACCATCGGGAACTTACAATGTTACTTTAAGAACGGAGGGTGGCTTTAACCAAAGATATACAGAAAAGTTTGGTGCTGATTTTAATAAGGGTATGCTATGGGTTAGAGATGTTCCTAACTTTGAATACATACTTATACATATCGGAAATACAGATTTAGATTCTGCGGGTTGTTTATTGGTTGGGGATAGCCAAACACAAAATATTACTAAAAATGGCTTCATTGGTTCTTCAACAGATGCCTATAAAAGAGTTTATCCTCAAATAGCTGATGTTCTCGTTAATGGCGGGGAAGTCTGCATCACTTATGTAGATTACGATTAAATATTATTGCATTTATCAAATTTATATAACTTGATTGTTGTAATTATTGTAAGACTATAATTATTATTCTTAAAAATAATTTTTGATATTTGCTATATTTTCAATTATAATATATTATGAAAAAGGGAAATCTTTTATGGATTGGTGCAATAGGTTTAGGTTTATACTACCTACTAAAGAAAGATAAAAATACAAATGATTCTACTATTTTAGTTGAATCGACAGAACCAACACAACCAACACAACCCACTACAATAGCTAATAATTATACTTTACCATTTACTAAAAAAGATTTGTTAACTACCAACAGAACTATTGTCTTAACAGAAGATGTTGGTATGACAAAAAGAATGAGTGCGGTATTAGAATACAAATTACCATATAGAGGTGGTGTAATGCCAAATTCTTTTACACAAAAGACATCGGGAATGTGGATAGTAAGAGGTAATCTACCCGAACTTAAAACTTCGACTGTTTGTAAATCTTCAAATCTTGGAGAAGATATGTTTAGTTCAATGCCGATGGGTATGCCTTTTTCAGAACCTATGTGTACTGTTGTTGCAACACCACAAGCGGTAGTCGATTTTATTTTTTCTTCTAATATGAAATGGAATGTAAAATTTGGTAAGACAGTAAATAATTATGGTGGTGGTATGTACCCACCTATTAATATGGATGACCCTATTCGTTTAACTCCAATCGAACCAATACAGAATGATAGTAGATATAGACGAGGATTATTTAAAACATACGCATTTGAAACAAAATAAATTAATAACAATAAAATAAATTAAGATGAAAAAAGATATGAATTTAGTACAGTTTGCATTAGGATTAGTAGGATTAGCGGTATCAGTTTACGTTGTAGGATATGCTTTTAAGAAAGGTTCACAAGCGGGAGCATAATGTTAAAGTACCTTGCAATAGGTTTAGGTTTAGGTGCAACATTTGTACTGTTTATTAGTGCAAAAAAAAGAACAGTATTAAAAAAAGATGGTCAAGGCATAGCAAGATTTTTAATGGGATTAGGTTATTCAAAGGCTAACGCTTCGGGAATAGCAGGTAATCTTTATACAGAATCAAAATTTGACCCACAAGCAATAGGGGATAATGGAACTTCTTTTGGACTTGCACAATGGCATAAAAGTCGTTGGGATAATTTAAGAAATTGGAGCAATGATAGGGGTTTAGATATTAATTTATTTGATACACAATTAAAATTTATTGATTGGGAATTAAATAATACTGAAAAAAGAGCAAAGTCAGAACTTGTTTTAACAAACACACCAAGAGAATCAGCATTTGCTTTTGCAAAATTTTATGAAAGACCTCAACGTATAGTAGAGGAAAGAATGAATAAAGCAGAAGAAATATATAATAGTTTATAAAAATGAGTTCAAATTCTATTTACGATAATCTTAAATACAAGAATCTAAAAGATATAACTTTTAAGCCAATTATTGATAAAGACAAGTTGAACGCTTTTATAGAAGAAAAAGAAAAAGAAAAAAAATTTAAAAATAAAATATTATTAGGTTTCTTTATTATTGTTGGTGGATTAATTGCCCTAAAGAGTTTAATAAAAAATAAATAAATTATTAATTATGAAAAAATCATCAATATATTGGATAGTAGGAGGTTTAGGTACTGCGGTGGCAGTTTATTTTATATATAAAAAAATTACCGAACCTACTGTAACTTTTGGCGAAACACAAAATAATAAAAAGGATAAAACGCAACCAACAACTATTAAACCAAATATTACGGAAGATGGACTACCATTAAAGCGTGGAAGTAAAGGAGTAAAAGTTAAGCAACTTCAAAGGTTTTTAGTAAAAGAGGGATATAATATTGGTACATTCGGTGTTCTTGGAAATGGAGTAGATGGAAATTTTGGTCGTATGACAGAAAAAGCAGTTAAAGAAAATCAACAACCATTTCCTACTTTTAAGTCTATGTATCCAACTGCGGTAGAGGGTCAAGTATCTGCTGATTTTTTCAAAAGTAATATACAAGGGCAATACTAATTGACAAAAAAAAATATCATATTGTTTGGTATTGGGGCGGTGCTTGGTAGTACTGCCTTAATTTTTGTATTGAGGAAAGTTTTAGTTAAGTACAAAGTCGTTTCTCTTGCAAAAAAAGAATGGAAAGGTTGGGGAGAGCCAACTATTGATATTAACGGAAATCAAACTTCTAAAGGTGGCTTTGAAGCTGATGATGGTTATTCAGAAAGAGTAGGAAGATATTGGAAAGAGGGTACGGGGCAAAATCTTGATGGAGATGATAGAGAAGTGCCTTGGTCTGCTACTTTTATTTCTTGGCTTTATAAAAAAGCGGGAGCGGGAAATAAATTTGTATATAACCCCTCACACTCTAAATATATAACTGATAGTATAGCTAATAGAAAAAACGGAAAACCAAACGCACCTTTTGTTGGATATAAATTAAATGAATATTCTCCAAAAGTAGGAGATATGGTGTGTTATGCAAGGCAAAATGGTATAAGTTATGACACTACGGGTTCATATAAAAGTCATTGTGATATAGTAGTATCTACAAAAGGCAATCAAATTGAAGTTATTGGTGGTAATGTAAATCAATCAGTTACCAAAAAAATACTTCGTACAGATTCAAAAGGAAGATTAATAGACGATAATTATAAGTGGTTTACTGTTATAAAAAACAACATATAAAAGGAAACCCTCCTTATGGGAAAGAGGGTTTTACAGAAAGAAAAGTTGTAACCAAATAATTTCTAACCTTGAAATTAACTAAAACTTAATTTACAGAACCAAAGTTAAGAATAATTTATTATCTTTGAAACATAATTTATATTTATTGTGGCGAAAAAATCAAATAATTTTAAAAAGTTTGGGAAACTTGCATCTATTGTAAAAAAGATAGCAGATAAAAACCCCGATATTAAACAACAGATTTTAGAAGAATCTGAAAGCACTTCAAAAAATAGTTGGAACAAAATTCAAAAATGGACTTCAAAAAATCTATTTCCAACATTTAAACAATTACCACTTAAAGATTTTACATTAAAAAAAGTAGAGAACGCTATCAATGATGATGTTGCTACTAAAAAGAAATCAAAATGTCATAATGTATTTGCTATACCCGATGCTGACTTAGGTATAATTGACCCTTTTACCTTAGAAGAAACTTTAAATTCTTTTCCACCTAATTTACAGGTTCAAATAGGAATTGAGGGCGGGAACGGATTAGTAAATACAGGTATAAAAAAAATAAAAGATTTTCCTAATCTTGGAGGTGGAGATATTACAAGAGGTATAAGAGATATGTACCCAAATATAGCTAATCTTACTTTTTTTAGATTAAGAAAAGTTGGTAAGAAATCAAATGACAAAGCAAATTGTTCATTTTATATAAAAGTTGTAACAGCAGGGGTAAAAGACAAAGACGAAAACAGAAGTGAACCTATTGACTTTTTTCTAAATGAAGATGAGAAAAGCAGGAGAGTTGTTAAGGGTGTTAATGTAAAAGACCTTACAGACAAACAACAAAAATCAAGAAAACAACTTAAAGCATTAATCGAAAAAGAAAATAGAGCGAAAAAAACTAAAGCCTCTAAAAGAGAGTTTAAAACTCCAGACAAAGTAGTTGGAAAAAAAGAAGATAAAAAAAGTCAAAAAAAAATAGCTGATAAAAAAACAGATTTAGATAAAACTAATAAAATTAAAGCATACGATAAAGCAATAGAGAGATTAGAAAAACTACTTGAAAATAAAATAATTACAAAAAAACAATTTAGAGTTGCATTTGACAAATTAAATGCAAGTTTAGAAAAAGGCGGTTTAATATGAGCGATAAATTAAAAAGACAATACGTTAGGGCAGGTAGTGTAGAAAATTATATAACTGACTTAATAGATAGAAAACTAACATTTTCTGTAAGAAAAGCCTCAGAATGTACTGAAATTTTATTAGACGATAAGCATATAGTCTTTGCATCTCAAAATAATTTCCCAAAGAAAAAAATCTATTTGTTTAATAATGTAAAAAAGCAAGTTACTAAGTGGCTTAAAAACAATTTAGTATTTTTACCCGAAGAAGTAAGCTCCATAAAGTACAATTATGATTATGATACAGACAAAGGTACTATGTGTGGAACTGATTTAAACCACGCTTATTGGCGAATAGCTTATCTCTACGGAATGATTAATAAAAAAACTTACGAAAGTGGCTTAGATACAGAATGTAAGGCTTTAAGACTTGCAACGCTATCTGTTTTGGGTCGTGAAAAGAAATTTGATAATTACGATAAAGGAAAAATGATAGAATCATACGTTTATCAAAAAGAAAATGTAGATTTAAAAAACGTATTCAAGTTTATCAGACTTACTTGTTTTACATTTATGAAAGAGGCATCAGAATTAGTAGGAGATGATTTTTTTGCTTGGAAAACAGACTGTATATATTATAGAGAATCGTTGAGCAATATAAAAATGATAGAAGAATACTTTGATAAATTTAATTTAACATACAAGCAATTAGGGTATTGAATCGCCACTCAATATTTTAATTTAAGGGGGAGGAATATTATTTCTCCCCTTTTGTATGATTTTTATTTTGTAAAATAATATTTATTTTCTATATTTGTTATCGTAATCAGATAAAAAAATTATGGATAATTTAAAATTAACTCCATTCTCTATAAAAGAGAGGGAGCAGGAATACACAACTCACACATTTTACGAACGAGATATACAATTTACTTTGTTAAGACTTAAACATCAAGTCAAGCCACAAAGCGGAAATTTATATAAGTTTGGCTTATCTACTAAAATGAATGATGCTATTGGATATAATGGCAACTTAGGTAAAAAATACTATTTTTGGTTCTTTAATAATAAGGCAGTTGTAAAAGGTCGGATAGAGGCATTAAGTACATTTAAAGCATTACAAGAATATTGCAAAACTAAAGAACTTGGAAAACCTTTTGCTTTTAAGGTAATAAAATAAAAAAAAGAGAAAATGAGCTTTCAACTTCACTTCCTCTTTTCGTTTACAAGAAACTTTCGCAAGACACAAACAAAGCGAATAACCAAATATAATTAATTATGAAACCAATTTTATTAGATTTTGAAAAATTATTTGCAACAATAAAAAACGATAAAAATAACTTTTTTCATTTAGAAACAATTTTTAATATGATAAATTTATTTGAAAGAAAATATAAAGAAACGCATAATATTTCAACTAAATTAATGGTTATGTTTTTAAGAAAACAGTTTGTATTATTAGAAAATAAATTTCAAAATATTGAATAAAGTAAAAAGATATAAATATTTTTTTCAACAACTTGATAAGCCAATAGTTATAGAAGCTATAAGCAGAAAAAGAGCCGATGAAATTTTGATAAATCTTAATTACAAAATGGGTAATTGGATGAATATAAAAGACCTTTTAGATTTACGAATTGAAACTTTAGTTATAGGTGTATCTAAAAAAATTATTAATAAAAAAAACTTTATTTGGGTAGGTGTTAATAATGCAAAAAATGGTTGGATGAAAGAAGAAGAATATTTGAAAATTGTAATTAGAAACAAAAAGCAACATTATGAGTAATAAAAAAATTAGTCAATCTTTTCTAAAAGGTTATAATGACTACAAAGGAAAAAAATTATGTGGATTAAAATTTAAAGCACAACATTTTGACAATGTAGAATTTCCTACAACAGAGCCAATGGATTTAGGTAACTACTTTGAGTATCTTGCTACGGGTTGTTTACCTCGAAACGGAAAGAAACCCGAACCTAAAATATCGTATGCGGGAACAAAACGTGAAACTATATCCACCCCTTTTAAAAGAGCAATAGAATCAGCAGAACTTTTTAAAACTATAAAAGATGCTTATAATATTAAGATTAAAGATGTAGGCTTAAAACTTCAATCTAAAAATAAAAATGGAATTTTAGATATTTGGGGGGAAATGGATGGCAGACCTTGTATTATTGATTTAAAATATAGTGGTCTAATAGATGACAAATGGAGTGAAACGGGTTGGGATGTAGAAAGTTTACATTATAAAGAGAAACTGCTCGTACAAGCTATTCAATATAAAATGCTTGTCAAGGAAAATTACAATTTAGAATATGACGATTTCGATTTTTTCTTTATGGTATTTTCTTCTAAAGAAGTACACAATGTAAAGTTTATAAGAATTAATATTGATGAAGATGCTTATTTGGTTCACGAAAACCACATTTCATCTATTTATAAGCAAATTAACGCTATGAATATAGAAAAAGACTTTATACCTTATCCAAGTATAAAAAGTTGCTCTAAATGTCCTTTATACGATTCGTGTAGTTATAAATCAGATATTCCTTTAATAGAGAATGTTTATTATGGAGGATAAAGGTTATTTTATAAATAGAATGATTTATGAATATCATATTGAAATGATATATTGGGAAAATTGTATTTTAGGTTTAAATCAATTTTTATTTAATGAAAAAACTACTAAAACAGAAAGATTAAAAATAGAAAAAGAAATAACAAGATTAGAATTTCATAAATATAAAATAGAGGTAAAATTTAAAGAATATATTATCTCACACAAATTTACAAGAGAATTTAATAATAAACATTAAAATACTTATATGATGCAAACAACCAAAAAAACATTAATTAACAATTTTTCATCTACAATTTCTAAATACGAACAAAAGAATTTAGCTGAACTTTTAGAAACACACAACATATCTCCATCGCAGTTTAAAAATATTGTTATCAATGAAGTAAAAAAAAGCGAACAAATGCAACAAGCATTTTTACATAACCCCGCATCTTTATTTGCATCTATATTTCTTTGTGCTGAACTTGGTTTAAATCCATCGGGAGATGTTGGAGAATTTTATTTTTTACCATTTGGAAAAAAGATAACTCCAATTTTAGGTTATAAAGGTGTTATAAATTTAATATTAAGAAGTGGAGAAATTTCTAAAATTTGGAGTGAATTAGTTTACGAGGATGATGATTTTGAATATGAACTTGGTCTTGAACCAAAATTAACTCATATACCAAACCTCGAAAGAACAAATAAAAACATAAAATATGTTTATGCAGTTGCAAAATTGACTAATGGAGAATTAATGTTTAAGGTTATGTCAAAAAAAGAAATAATAGAAATTGTGCAAATGTCAAAATATCCCAATCAATTATATGGTTCTAAAAAAGACCCGCAAGGTTGGATGTATAAAAAAACTGTAATTAAACAATTATCTAAAACTTTACCAAAAGATTACTATGGTAAGCGTGGTTTAAGTGTTGATGATAAAGTAGAGGGAGGTGGTTATTTAAAGTTAGATGATGACAATAATATTATGTTTGTTGATGGAAAAAAAGTTATTCCAAAGCGTAGTAAATCAGTATATGCAAACCTTGATATTGATGTTGAGCCAATAAATAAAAAAAACATAAAAGAGATTGAAAATGAAAATATTATTCTAAAAGATAAAAAAATAAAAAAAGAATCATTAACTTTGGATTTGAAAACGGACACTTCTGTAAGTTAGAGTTTTACTTTGTTTAAGTTTTAGGTTAAAATTTTAAAGGTTGCTATTTACTTAGCGACCTTTTTTTATATAGGTGCATTACCCGTTACAGTCCATCCTTTTGCAATTAAAGAATTATACGCAGTTCCACTAACTCCAATATTAGGACTTGCTCCGCCCGTTTGATTTGAATAATTTAATATTCCGTTATTTTGTCCGTTTGCATCTAAATTCACTATAATATTATCTAAAGAAGTACTTGAAAGGTCGTTTGATGCTACATTAAAATCACTACAAGTTGATAATAAACTAATAGAAATTAGCGTAAGGTTATTTCCACTATAATTAAAAGTTTCTAAACTTGGAAGATTATTAAGATTTATTGAATGACTTGGTGGTGGGGTTGTGTTTACGTTTAATAATTCTATTTCACTTATTTTAGTACACGCTTCAATAGTAAGAGTACCCAAATAACTTCCCGTTCCATTATACGAAGTGGATAAAAACAAAAACTCTTTTACCCCCAAAGTACCACAAAAATTAGTATTATTTATTGTCGAAACTCCGCAAAGTGCTTGACCACTACTTGAATTTAATCTAAAAGAAAATTTATTGTTACCCACACCTCTATCTGAATAATTGAAATTACAATCAGCAAAAGTAAATCCTAAAATTGGTGTCGCTAAACTTGGATAAAGGATTTCAAGAGGACTTACTTCTGTACTTGTATCGTTATGGCTATCAACAGTACCAAATAAACATTCTTCAAAATATAAAGTAGTAATTGGGTTAACAGTATTTAAATTGAATATTTCTTTTGCTCCAAAAGGAAGCGAAAGAGAATCTATAATGTTACTTTGATTAATTTTAAATTTAATAAAAGCTAACCCTGTACAATTAGTCGAATCAAGTCCACTAAAATCTCTTTGGTAAAGACCGATTTGTTTGGCGGTATTATCATTATTTAATGGCATTGATAATGTAAAGCCTTCTATTGTTATGTTTCCTAAATTTTGACCAAACACTCCATTACCAATAAGCATAGTGCTAAATATGTCATAGTTGCTTGTTACACTATTTTCAGATATTGTAGAAGCTATACAAATGAGAGTTGGGTCTGACGTAACTATAACATTGGTGTCAGCAGTAACAACACCATACTGAATTTCCTCCGTTCCTACTATTAATTGAGTTGATGCTCTAACGATTTCTGTACCCCCTTTAAAATCTTCCGTTGTTTCAAATGACGATTGACCCAATCCCGACACAGTTGTAAATTTTGCAGACTTGCCATTATTTATGGTAAAAGACATTAAATTATTTGTAATTGCACCAACGGGAGTATTTATAGTAAATCCTCTTGATAATAAAGCATAATATCCATATATGCCTTGACCACTCAAAATAAAGCTATTAGTTCCCGCAGAATCAATAACTCCAAGCAAACCAACTGTTATTGCATTAACAGATTGTAAAAATGATTGAGTTCCTAATTCAAAAAACCAATTATTAAAATATTGCATTTCTGTTCCGACTGTTAATGGTATTTGGTCTGATATATCTAAATATAAAGAATAGTCGCTACCATTGACAAAACCAATTTGCCCACTACTATCCGTTCCAATCGGAGGAAGATTTGTTGTTACTGAATTAGAAAAATCAATATTTTTAATATGTAATTCTAATGGGGAAGTGTCATCGTAATCTATGAGCAAACCAACTAAACCACTTACGCTTCCAAGTGTTAACGTATCGCCATATAAAGGTGCTAAATAATTAAATTTTTCATTAAAAGAAGAATCAAGTGCAACATTTTGTAAGGCTAAATCACTTGTAGTAATAATGATACCTTGCGAACTATCTGATAAAGTTAGAGTTGAAAAGTCTATATCAATGGTTGTAAGAGCCGAAGTAAATATTCTATTTATAGTAAGTCGTGTATTATTAGCCAATGTATTAAAAACTATTTTACTACCCACATCTACTAAATCAATATCATTACCTCCTACCGCAGATATTATATATTGACCATCTTGTATATTTAATTTAGGAAATTCTGTACCATAAAGATTTAATTGATTAATTCCCGATGGCATTATGAAAATACTTTGAAAATTTGTTGTTGAACTTGGAAAATAAGAGGGGTCTAAAAATTTAAAACCAAGTGTTCCACCAAATGACAAACTAAAACTTGCTTCAAATAAATATTTAAATATAAAAGAGTTAACAGATGAAGAAGTAAAATTTGCACTTCCTAAAGTAGTAAAAGAATTTACATTTGGAGCATAAATTAAGGCACTATCACTTCCATTTTCTACAACACTTGTAAGATTAGCAAATTCATTTGTTGCTAAAACACCTCCCGTTTCTGTTACAACAAATATACTTCCCGTAATACCTTTTGTCATAGTTATACCACTTGCAGTTATAGGATAACATAAATCCCAACCTTGCGTTTCTACAAAATCGACAAAATCGGGAATGGTATCTACCGCTTGTTGAATTACAGAGGTATATTGTGCTTGAAAATCTGCTAAAGGTGTTTTTCCTAAAGCATCAAAATAGTTGTACGCATCTTGAACAAAAACATTTATATCAAAAGATGTATTTATTAAGATTTCAAGATTACCAAATATATTAATATCATCTATAATCCAAATTGTATTTCCATCAAGATTAAAAACACCTAAATTTAATGTGTTTAAAAGTTTTACGACTGTCTTTATATCAGTAATTAAACCATCTTGATTACTTACTTCGTAATTAATAACAGTAGCATTATTAATCGTAGATGCTTCTATTGTTGCAACTGTTGTATTTGCAAATGTTTCGGCAGTCAAATCCCACTCATAAATAGTTTTAGCATTAGCTTGTCCGTTTGAGGGGTCTTGTGTACCCCCAAGAATAGAAAAAGAAGCAGTCCTATTTAGATTGTTTTTTATTTGTAATGATATATCGGATTTTACTGATGCCATTAGTCGTCAAAATTAAAAAGGGTTTGTTCTACATTTTCCTCTATTCTTTTCAACTTGTTATAATCAATGTGTGTATGAATATCTTGAAATAAATTATTATTATAAATATAATCTACCAAATCTTGATAGTTATTTGTACCAAATATATTGTGCGGAGTATTTACGCTTTGATTAGTACCAAATAAAAATCCTTTAATTGACTTGTCATCATTATAAAGAACACAATATTTATTTACAACTATTGCCATTTAATCCGTTTTTCATTATTGAAATATCATTTCTAACTTCATCGTCATAATCCGTAAAAAAACCATAGGTATCTAAAAAATCTTCACTAAAAAACTTTTTACCACCCTCTAAAAAATCACTTGGCTCGGTTTGTTGTGTTTTAAAATAAAGCCTTAAACTTTCATTAGGTAATAAGTTTAAGTTTAATCTTGTTCTACCATCAAATATAATTGGATTATCTTTAAAATCAATATTTTTTGATGGCTGAAATTGTGTAGGGTCAGCTACATTAATACGCTTGTTTTTATTTAACTTACCATTTGAATCATACATTTCAATATTGATAGGTTCGTTAATTTGAGCAATAGAATTAGCTTGAATGTAAAGGGATTCAGCTTCGTAATTTATTGTTCCTTGCGTTTCTTGAATTTCGTCATAGGTGGTTAAATCACTTGTAGTAACTGCTATAAGTGGTGTTGTAGATACTGTAATTGTAGGTGCATAAGTTCCCGCCATTTTTATTCTTCGTTAGCAATATCTTGTCCTTTATTGTTTCTTGCAGTTAATTTACCGCTTTTAGAACAAACAAATACCTTTATTCCATTTTCTTTTAACAAGATTCTATTAAGTTTATCTAATTCAGCAACAGATTCCTTATTATTTAAAGCACTTCTATATGCTTTTAATGATACCTTTGCGTTCTCAAATTCTTTTTCCGTAATGGCTTTTGTTTCGTCAACTTTAGGTTTATCAGTTCCTTTTTTTAACTTTTTACTAAAACCTTTTTTTGGTTTTAAAAGAAATAAAACTAAAACTGCTACTCCTAAAATTTTTAATATATCTTTTGTTTCATTATCCATAACCTANNTTTTTAAATTTTTTATATGCTATAAAACCACCTACTACTACAACACCAAATACCCAAAGTGGAACATACTGTCCTTTTTCATAGATAAATTTTCTTTCTTTATTAATATTTGTATCAAATGTGTAAACTTTTTTACCATCTCGCCCATTTTCTAAATTAATAACTTTAAATTTTTTGACTGTTACACAAGTTTCTTTCACATCTTTTTGCATATTTCTAATTGCCGATTGATTGCAATACCCAAGTTGTTTTTTTACTAATGTCAATACTTTCATAATTTACTTTTTAAATGCAGATGTATCAAAAAATTGTATTTGTCCTTGAAAATCTCCATTCATAAGTCTATCAATATTAAATTTAGCCATTTCATATTGTTCTTCTTTTGTAAATTTTTCAAGATTTTCCTTGTTTAATGCTTCTTGTTGTTTTATTTTTTGCGAAGCACTTAAATTAGGATTTTTTTTAATATTATTTATTATTTTTTTCTGTTCTTCAAAAAAAAGTAATTTTTCATCTTCCGTATAATCTAAAAATGATTTTTCTTTTTTAAAAAGATAATAATACGCTAAAGCACCAACAGACAATAATACACTTGTAACAATTAATATATTTTTTGTTTCTTTTTTCATTTTATTTCTTTCTAAATACAATAGCCATAGCTATTAATATAAATAAACCACCCCCCATAACATAAAGTAAGGTACGTTGTTTGTTTTTTCTTTCATCTAATAATTTATCGTTTTCTAAAACTGCGAAAGTTTTATACATAATATTCAACCTCTCAATTTCGGTCTTTGCTTGTAACATAGCAGACTGCAATCTTTCTCTTGATTGCACATCCATTTTTGCTATTCGTTCCGTAAGTTCACGATTCTTTTTTGCATCATTTTGACTTGCAATAAGACTTACAATGAATTTAGCACTTTCAAGAACTAAATCTCCCCCTTGACCACCACCGCCAGAATTTCCACCACTTGCATTTATATATCTGTAATCTTTCATAATTTTTTTATTTAAAAACTTGTATAGCTGAATAAAGTACCGCTAATCCTACTCCCATTATTCCGATAAATAATGCAGTATCTTTTTGCCTTAAAGTGGCTTCTTGTTGCAAAGCAATAGAATAAGTTTCAATAGTGTTTGTAAGAATATCTATACGACCTTGCTCTTTCATAGCTTGAATATTAGCATAGGTAAGTTTTTCATTACTCGCTAAATTCATTAAAGCCATATTAAGTTGTGCTTGACGCATTTTTTTTCCTTGTACCGCTCCAATAATTGTACTTGCTATGCTTGTTCCAATCGCAATAGCAGTCAAAACAACTAATCCATTATAATCTCCATTTTCTATTACGTAATCTATATCATTAATTAATCCCTCGTTACCATTAGCAACTCCCACCATTGACTTTTTAATTAATTCGGGCAAAGTTGGTTTTGATGAAACTTTAATTCCATTTTTTTCTAATATCTTGACAACTACTTGGGGTTTTTCCCAAATAAAGTTATTCCATTTTTGTAATACTATTGGTAATCTTTGCATATTATTATATTTTAATAAACTACTGTTGCAACAGTTAATACAGTAAAAACTAATTCTCTGTTATCTGATACTGCGGTATAATTTAATGTTATTGTATCTCCTACTTGATAATCTGAACCTCCCGCAGTTATAGATGAAATAGACGTTGCGATTCCTTGTGAATCTAAAACTATATTAAAAGTAGCACCCGTACCCGAACCACTTGTACTTCTTTGAATACAAGCGTATGTACCCGCACCAACTTTAATTTCTCCCGCAGTACTAATTGTTGCAGTACCTACTGACGAGGGTTCGGGATAAACTTGTGTACTGCCTAAAAATGCTTTTAGTACTGTTGTCGTACCAAGTTTTAATTCTACTTTATTATTTCCTAAATTTATTCCCATATTAAGTTATTATATAAAGTGTTGTAGAAACTTTCGTGGCACTATTATAATTTGTTTCAGACATACTAACCATATTTTGAATTACTGTTGCTCCAAAACTTTCTCCCGTTTGTGTTGAACTAACTCCTTTGTCAACCCATTCTACACCTCCGCCCGAACCCTCTGACGAAAGAATCTGACCATTTGTTCCTGCTACTCCATTTACATCTATAAGTGAATTACTTAAAACTAAATTTGAACCCGCAACATTAACCTCTCCATCAAATCTAACATCACTATTAAATCTTGCTAATCCATATACTCGCAAATCAAATCCCGAAACAGAAGCACCGCCTATTCCCACATTACCCGCAGTATATGTTATTCCGTTAGTATCCGCAGTCCAAAGACTACTACCGCCACTTACAGTAGTAAAAGTAAATCCACCACTACCATCAGTCGTTAGTACTTGACCAACTGTACCATCAGAGCCTACGTCATCTAATTCAAGCAATCCTAACGAAACTGCTCCCGTTAAACCATTTACGCTATCTACATCGTTAACCTCTGCTCCTGCTTCAATTCCCGCAAGTTTTGTTGACGAAGCACTATCAAACGAAATCTTTGCACTATTATCAACAATAGCTAACCTTTCACTTGTTGTAATCCCAACTTTAAGCGTGTTTGCATCAATCTCGTCTGCTTGGGTAGTAGTAATGCCTACTTTTAAAGTATTAGCTGAAATCTCATTAGCTTGTGTGGTTGTAATTCCTACTTTAGCATTATTGTTTGTTATATCCGATGCTTGTGTTGTAGTAATTCCTACTTTAGCATTATTAGTAGTAATATCATTTGCTTGGTCTGATGTAATACCAACTTTTGCAGTATTACTAACTACACTACTATTTGCACTTACTCTTGCTTCGGTATAATATAAGTTATTTGTTCCCTCACTAATATCATCTGTATCTAAACTAACAACTCCCGTTTGTCCGTTTACGCTACTTACATCCCCACTTACACTTGTAAAACTAAAACCTCCGCTACCATTAGTTGTTAATACTTGACCATTTGTTCCATCAGAGCCTACGTCATCTAATTCAAGCAACCCTAAAGAAACCGCTCCCGTTAAACCATTTACGCTATCTACATCATTTACTTCTGCCCCCGCTTCAATTCCCGCAAGTTTTGTTGACGAAGCACTATCAAACGAAATCTTTGCACTATTATCAACAATAGCTAACCTTTCACTTGTTGTAATACCTACCTTTGCGTTGTTAGTAGTTATATCCGATGCTTGTTGAGTAGTAATGCCTACTTTTGCGTTGTTAGTCGTTATATCCGATGCTTGTTGTGTGGTAATACCAACCTTTGCGGTATTGCTAACTACACTACTATTTGCACTAACTCTTGCTTCCGTATAGTATAAATTTGTTGTTCCCTCGTCAATATCGTCAGTATCTAAACTAACTACTCCTGTTTGTCCGTTTACACTTAAAACACTATCTGCATCAGTAACTATCGCCCACGCACCATTTTTTCTGCCATATTCGTTTCCATCACTTGGAGCATCTACAAACGAAACCTTTGCGTTGTTAGTCGTTATATCTGTTGCTTGTTGTGTGGTAATACCAACTTTAGCATTATTAGTAGTAATATCATTTGCTTGTGTTGTAGTAATACCAACTTTAGCGAGATTGATATTTATGTCATTGGCTTGTTGAGTAGTAATACCAACTTTAAGAGTATTTGCTGAAATCTCATTTGCTTGGGTAGTAGTTATTCCAACCTTTGATGTATTTGCTACTACATTCCCATTTGCACTTACTCTTGCTTCGGTATAATATAAATTTGTAGTTCCCTCGTCAATGTCGTCTGTATCTAAACTAACAACTCCCGTTTGACCATTTACGCTTAATACACTATCTGCATCAGTAACTATCGCCCACGCACCATTTCTTCTTCCATATTCGTTTCCATCACTCGGAGCATCTACAAATGAAACCTTTGCATTATTGGTTGTTATATCACTCGCTTGTTGTGTTGTAATACCAACCTTTGCGGTATTGCTAACTACACTACTATTTGCACTTACTCTTGCTTCGGTATAATATAAATTGGTAGTTCCCTCGTCTATGTCGTCAGTATCTAAAACTACAACTCCCGTTTGTCCGTTTACACTTAAAACACTATTGTTATCTGTTACTACCGCCCAAGTACCATTTAATCGTGCATATTCACTACCATCACTCGGAGCATCTACAAATGACACCTTTGCGTTGTTAGTAGTTATATCAGATGCTTGTTGTGTGGTTATTCCTACTTTATTATTGTTAGTAACTATATCACTTGCTTGTTGAGTAGTAATACCAACTTTAGCATTGTTATCAATTATATCGTCTGCTTGGGTAGTAGTTATTCCAACTTTAAGTGTGTTTGCTGATATTTCATTAGCTTGTGTTGTAGTAATACCAACTTTTGTATTATTATTTGCTATATCTGTTGCTTGTTGCGTTGTAATACCTACTTTAGCATTATTGTTTGTTATATCCGATGCTTGTTGAGAGGTTATTCCAACTTTAAGAGTGTTTGCTGATATTTCATTAGCTTGTGTTGTGGTAATACCAACTTTAAGAGTATTAGCTGAAATCTCATTAGCTTGTGTTGTGGTAATACCTACTTTAAGTGTGTTAGCATCTATTTCATTTGCTTGGGTTGTAGTAATTCCTACTTTAGCATTATTGTTTGTTATATCCGATGCTTGTTGTGTTGTAATGCCTACTTTAGCAGTATTGCTAACTACACTACTATTTGCACTTACTCTTGCTTCGGTATAATATAAATTATTTGTTCCCTCACTAATATCATCTGTATCTAAACTCACAACTCCCGTTTGTCCGTTTACGCTACTTACTGCCCCACCACTACTTACAGTTGTAAAACTAAAACCTCCGCTACCATTAGTTGTTAATACTTGACCATTTGTGCCATCAGAACCTACATCATCCAATTCAAGTAACCCTAAAGAAACTGCTCCCGTTAAACCATTGACACTATCTACATCGTTAACTTCTGCTCCCGCTTCAATTCCCGCAAGTTTTGTAGAATCAGCAGTAGGATATGAATTTTTAGCATTATTAGAGGTAATGTCTGATGCTTGTTGCGTAGTAATCCCAACTTTAAGCGTGTTTGCATCAATCTCGTCTGCTTGGGTAGTTGTAATCCCTACTTTTAAAGTATTAGCTGATATTTCACTTGCTTGTGTGGTTGTAATTCCTACTTTAGCATTATTGGAAGTAATGTCAGATGCTTGTTGTGTGGTAATACCAACTTTAAGCGTGTTTGCATCAATTTCGTCTGCTTGTGTTGTAGTAATACCAACTTTAGAATTGTTATTTGCTATATCTGTTGCTTGTTGTGTGGTAATACCAACTTTAGCATTGTTAGTAGTTATATCACTCGCTTGTTGAGTAGTTATTCCAACTTTAAGAGTATTTGCTGAAATCTCATTTGCTTGGGTAGTTGTAATGCCAACTTTAGCATTGTTATCGGTAATATCGTCTGCTTGTTGTGTGGTAATACCAACTTTTGCAGTATTAGCAACAACATCAGTATTAGCAGAAACTAACGCTTGTGTAAAGCCAACTTTAGCATTGTTATCGGTAATATCGTCTGCTTGTTGCGTAGTAATGCCTACTTTATTGTTGTTAGTTGCTATATCTGTTGCTTGTTGAGATGTAATACCTACTTTTGCATTGTTAGTAGTTATATCACTCGCTTGTTGTGTTGTAATACCAACCTTTGCAGTATTGCTAACTACACTACTATTTGCACTTACTCTTGCATCAGTAAAATATAAGTTAGTTGTTCCCTCGTCAACGTCATCTGTATCTAAAACAACTACTCCCGTTTGACCATTTACGCTTAATACACTATCTGCATCAGTAACTATCGCCCACGCACCATTTTTTCTTCCGTATTCGTTTCCATCACTCGGAGCATCTACAAATGAAACCTTTGCATTATTATCAATTATATCGTCTGCTTGTTGAGTAGTAATACCTACTTTAGCATTATTTGTAGTAATGTCAGATGCTTGTTGACTTGTTATTCCAACTTTTAAAGTATTTGCATCAATCTCGTCTGCTTGGGTAGTAGTAATTCCTACTTTAAGAGTGTTTGCTGAAATTTCATTGGCTTGGGTAGTTGTAATCCCTACTTTTAAAGTATTTGCTGATATTTCATTTGCTTGATTTGTGGTTATTCCAACTTTAGCATTATTAGTGGTAATGTCTGATGCTTGTTGCGTTGTAATTCCTACTTTAAGAGTATTAGCATCTATTTCATCAGCTTGGGTAGTTGTTATTCCTACTTTAGCAGTATTAGTTGCTATATCACTTGCTTGTTGAGATGTAATTCCCACCTTTGCGGTGTTAGTAGTAATCTCATTTGCTTGTTGCGTAGTAATCCCAACTTTGAGTGTGTTTGCTGAAATCTCATTAGCTTGGGTAGTGGTAATACCTACTTTATTATTGTTATTTGCTATATCACTTGCTTGTTGCGTTGTAATACCTACTTTAGCATTATTATCAATTATATCATCTGCTTGTTGAGTAGTAATACCAACTTTTGAGTTGTTTGTGTTTATATCACTTGCTTGTTGTGTGGTAATTCCAACTTTAGCATTATTTGTAGTTATATCAGATGCTTGTGTAGTAGTTATGCCAACTTTAAGTGTATTAGCATCAATCTCGTCTGCTTGGGTAGTAGTAATGCCTACTTTAGCAGTATTAGTTACTACGTTACTGTTTGCACTTACTCTTGCTTCGGTGTAATATAAATTTGTAGTTCCCTCGTCAACATCATCTGTATCTAAAACAACTACTCCTGTTTGTCCGTTTACACTTAATACACTATCCGCATCAGTAACTATTGCCCACGCACCATTTTTTCTTCCGTACTCATTTCCATCACTCGGAGCATCTACAAATGAAATCTTTGCATTGTTGTTGGTTATGTCATTGGCTTGTTGTGTGGTAATTCCAACTTTAGCATTATTTGTAGTTATATCAGATGCTTGTTGAGAGGTTATTCCAACCTTTAAAGTGTTTGCATCAATCTCGTCTGCTTGGGTAGTAGTTATTCCTACTTTAAGAGTATTTGCTGAAATTTCATTAGCTTGGGTAGAGGTAATTCCTACTTTAGCATTATTTGTAGTAATATCAGTTAATATATTACTCGCAATGCTTACAGTATAATTATTTCCTACGTTTGTAACATCAATTTCATTTGGTGTTCCCGAAACACTTGTAACCGCACCGCCACCCGTAACCAATTCTTCAACTATACCATTTACATCTTTAACCATAAAAAGACCCGTAGAGGAATCTTTATATACTGCCAAACCATTACCATCAATAGTTTTAATGTTTTGTGGTTTTGAGATTGTAATACTCATAATTGTTATTTAAAATTTAATACTTTGTGAAAAAACTATATAATCATAATTCTAACACTTTTAGTTTTTGTAAATATTTTAGTAAAGGTAAACCAAATTTTGTTGGCATATCATTAATAAAATCTAATAGATTCTGTTCCTCTTGTTGAGAAATAACTTTTACAAATTGTTTTACTTCTTGAACTTCTTTTACTGTCTTTTTTTGTGTCTTTTTTTGTTTGCTCATAATTTTTGTTTTAACTAAATATTTTATCCCAAAATTTAAGGAGTAGTGTCCATAGTGTACCAACTACTAAACTTCCTCCTATAAATTTTGCTTTTAGGTTTTTATCTGCTTCAATATATTTTCTATGCTCATTAACTTGTTCAACTAAACCTTTTTGACCATATTCTTTGTTGCCAATAACAGTTTGTTTCAAAAGTTTTAAATCGACATCCATTTCAGTTAACTTGTCCTTAATCCAAGTCATATCTTTTCCGCTTACAGATGTTGGTCTTTTTTTTGATTTACTTTGCATTTCTTTTAAAATATTTTATATTCCTAATCTTTCAAATTGTTTTTCCAAAGTTAGTGTTTCTTTAAATTTTGTATCTTCATATATTGCTACCCCGACTTTTTCGCCTTTTTCAAATATAAATAAGTTTATATGAGAACTTGGTACATCATAATATTTAGCATACATATCTACACTTTTTCTTAAAAAAGGGGATGCCATCATTTCAAACCCTAATATATCCACTCTAACATCCATAATATCTTTAAAAGATACTTCGTCTTTAGGCTTCCAACTATTACACATTGTATAGTTTACACCATCATTTTGATTTGCTTTTATAAGTATTTGCGTATCATCTTTAGTTGTATTAAACTTTTTTGAATACTTTAAAATACCCGTTTTCATAATTTTTTGTGTCTTGCCGAAAATCATTTGTCTTTTTTTATAGTGTAATACCTAAATTCGAGTTTCCCATACTTTTTTTATAAGGTAGTGATGGTTTAGTCGGTGGAGAGGTGTAACCTCCTCTAATTTTAGGATTTGGTTTAGTTGGTTTAATCGGTTTTACTCCCCCCGTTCTTGGTGGCTTTATTGAGGGATAACCTTTAACTGTTGGCTGACCTTTAACTGTTGGTTGACCTTTTACTGTTGGTTGACCTTTAACTGTTTGTTGACCTTGTACTGTTGGCTGACCTTTTTCCACAGTTTCTTCGGGTTTAGCAACTTGACTACTTTCTTTTTTCTTTTTGTAAAGAATATAAACAAGAGCGACTATACCCCCGCCTATCAATAATTGTTTTGTTGTTAACTTTTTCATTTTATTTTTATTTAATTTATTAATTTATTTATGTAGTAAAGATAAAATTATTTTTTAAAATAATTTATATTTTCACACCTACTTTTCCTAATAAGTCATTAATTTTATTAGTTGTTTTACTTATTCCTAAATCATCAGCACTATTTTGAGATACCATAATGTCTTTAGCGTTAAATATTATTTCTTTTGGGATATTTGCTAAACGTATATTCATTTTTCCTTTAATTGTAATTTTAATAGGCTTATTTAAAAGTAATGTAGTTCCTAAATCTCCCAAAATACCTTTACTACTATCAAAACTTATAAATGCAGTTGTTGGAACATCAAACCAACTATCTGCTTGTACTGTAAACGAATTATTACTACTTGCAGTCGCTATATTTACACCCGAATAAAATAAGTTAATATTATAGTCTTTTACATCTACTGCAAAGGATGATTTATTTAAAACTGATATTATTAAGTTTATAGTAGCACCTTGATTGGAAATTGCACCTACTTTAAAATTGGAGACTTTAAAATCCCAATTTAAAGCTAATTTAAGTTGCTCGGTAAAATAGTAATAAACACCATAACCAATGCCACTTAAACCTAAAAAAAACAGAATCTTTTTCATTATTTTCTTACTATACTAAATAATAATAATGCGATTGCACCAAATACTATATAAGAGTTTGGTATTGACTTAATAATTCTTTCCTTTTCGTCTAATTTTTCTCCTTGCTCTTTTACTTCTTCATAACCCTCTTTGGCTTCATCAATAACAAAACCACCTGCACTTTTTACTGCTTCAAATATATCCATTGCTCCCGTTTGTACTGTTTCTAATACATCTTGACCATTACCCTCTGATTGCTCTCCATTCATAGCAACGTGTCCACCACAACCACAAGCGTTTAAATAATTATTTTTCATATCTTTATTTTTTTGCGTATTTATAAATTATTAATATAGTTAGTAAGACTAAAGCACCTCCGCCAAATATTGCTATTTCTTTTGGTAAACTTTCTTCTCGTTGCTGATTTTCTAATCTTATCATTTCATCTCGTTGCTCATCAAGTATCTTTTCAGTATTTTTTCTCCAATTTGGGTCTAATTGACCAAAATAGATTCCCTCTTTATCTCCATCTGCTTGATTCCAATTAGGATTACTATTAGGATTAGTAAAACCTATATTATCAATGCTATTTACTTCTAAATTATTAATCATTATAGTTTTCTTAATATTATAACTGTTCCTAATAATAAAACTGCTCCACCAACCGCCATAATTATAGTTCTTTGTTTTTCTGTATCTTCTTCTATACGACTTTGTGTATCTTTAGCTATGTCTTTTAATTTATTTGCATCTACTAATTCGTTATTTATGTCTAATACAGTTTGACATTTTCTTGTACGATAAACTTGCATATACTCATCATAAAGTGTTTTATAAACTTTTGCGTATCTTTCATCAACTCTAAATCCATCTGACAAAACCGCATCCTCTGATGACCCACCAACCTTTACTCTTAAAACTCTTATATCTTCATCTAAATCTTTACAAAAATCTGTTCGTTTTTTTATTTTCTTTTCATCTCCCTTTATAAACCAACTATCTAAAACATTTTTGTTGTTTGGTATTTGAGGATATTCTGAACGCTTTTGTTTTAAAAGTTCTTTGTACCTTTTCCCTTCTTCCTCTCTTGGATTAAAAATGTCATTCCACCAACTCATATTATTTATTCTATAAATATTGCTAAACCAACTAATAAAACAACTCCACCCGCAATAAGCATAGTCTGTCTTTTTATATTAGATTCTCCTATAATTCTATCTTCACTATCAATATATCGTTCTTGTTGTATATCAAGGCTTCCATATACACTACTATCTTCTAATTTTTTACTGCAATTAAGGTTTTGAAATTGAACTTCTTTATCTACCAATAAACCTTGAACTTCACTCCTACTTCCAAATAATTTTTTTCTATACACCAAGTCTTTTTCATCTCTTAATCTGCTTATTTGTACGTCTAAATCTTGACAATTATTTGTAGGTGGGTATGAACTTTTTTGAAATCTTGCACCTTTACGAGATTGTTTATATAAATATTCTGCTAAACTTGTAACTTCCATTATTACATTCTTAAATTATTATATACCCAATCATCTCCGCTTTCAACAAATTCACTCCAATTTTGCCCCGCTATACCTTTGGCTTGTTCTTTTTTCCAACCTTGTTTTTCTGCATTTTTTAATATATCGTCATATTCTTCTTTGTCTAATTCTTCTAAATACAATCCCAATGGTGTCCAAACATACCAAGACAATCCTCCGTAATCTCCTATCGCATCAAAAGTTTTATAACCAAATTGACCATCTACTGTTAAAGAAGCACCTAATTTATTCAAAGCCGACTGTAATAAAGATACTTTATATCCGAATGAACCAGTGCCACCCGCAACAACAGATACACCCATAGGGAAACTATCCCTTGATTCTTTTTTTGCATCAGATGACTGTGTATTTTCATCAGTTGAACCCGTTGTGCTTCCCGTTTCTAATCTTTTTCCTCTCTCTGCTAATTCTCTATTTTTATTAGCTTTCCATAGGCTATAACCAAAATAAGTTAGTATTAATCCACCAAGAGTTCCCCCTATTATGTATAATGTTTTTTCTATTTTCATTTTGTATATATTACATCGGGTTTTTTACTAATTATTGACCCTATTTGACCCAAATAACCATCGCCAAAATCTCCTATTATATCTTCTTTTAAATCACGACCATATTTTGCATTATAAAAAGAAACAAGTTGTGCAACACCCGTTTTTGATTTAAAAAATCTAAATACAGAGATAACATCATCTTCATCTGTTCCACCTCCAATTAACGCATCTTCAAGTATTTCTGATTTTGAACTTAATACATCTTTTTTATAATCAGCAAATGGTCTGCCACTTGACTTAACTTCTTCTAAAAAACTTGAATCCCAAACTTTTAAATTATCAAAGTTTATAGTTCCACCTCCAATGCGTTTAAGAATCTCATCATATAATATGCTTTTTGACCATCTATTATAAATGATATAACTTATCGTTAATAACGATACTCCTCCATATAAAATTATTTTATTTTTTCTCGTCATATCTTTATTTTTTTGGTATTGCTTCTGATTTACCTTTAGTTGCAATAGCAGTTCCAATTCTTACTGCTTTGTCGGGGTCTTTAGCAAGGTTATAAATAAATAAACCTAATCCACCAATTACTATTACACCTAATCCGATTCCAAAATATTTTCCGACTGTGATATAATCTCCGAAAAAGTTTGCTACATCAAAAGCTTTATCCTTTATTTCCCCCGCAACGCTACCTTTTATATCAAGTTTACCATTTTTTTCAAGATGTTGTCTTAATGGCGTTGTGTTTGCATCAGAATTACTGCCATCTTGGGCATCCCAATTTGCAGTAAACAAAGAATTTGCTTTTTTTCTTCCAAATTTACTTTTTAAAGCATCATACCAAGTTATCCAAACCACATCGCTTGAATTATTTTGTGGTATATTTATAATTCTTTCTCTTGACATATTTTATTTTTTAATACATTACAAATTTCTTACTATCAAAATTTGTAATAAAATTATTGATAATATCATATCTATTTTTATTTTGAGGTGTTGGAGTTGTTTCAAACACTTGTAAAAATGCTTCATAACCATCTATTCGTGGATAACCAAGACCTAAATATATTAGTAGTCCATTTAAATCAGCTTCGACTTCATCGTCAATATTTTCGTTCAAATAGAAATGAGCAAATTCGTGTAATAATATTGCCATTCTCATAGGTACTGTATAGTCCCTAAATAGTTTTTTTGAAACTTGTATTCTGCCCGTACTTTTACTAATTCTTGCGGGTGTTGGTAGTTCATTTCCATTTTGACCGATTATTGTAGGTAAATATTCAATTTTATAATCTTGTAATTCACTTACATAATCGTTTGGCTCTAAATATGATGCGTTAAAACTAAATCTTTGTGCAAAATCTACAAAAGCACCAACGGAATAGCTATTAAAATCAACTTCATCCATACGTTTTTCTAATCCGTACTTTTCTATATTTAAAACTTTTACCACATTTGAAATATCAGTTCCATTATCATCAGTTAATTGAATACTTAAAGTCTTTGGTGTCATTGGTAGCCTTACAAAAAACTTATATTTATATTCAACAGTTTTATATCTATTAGTAAATGATGTCAATGGCTTATCTGCATCAACAACTTTTAACCTTAACTTTACGGGTCGTTGACATACAACACTAATACCAAGTGTCATTTGCTCATATCTACTATTTAGCTTAAAATTCATTTATTTTTATAATAAGTTTTATAAGCTACTGCTCCAATAATTATTAATACCGATAACATCAATATAGGCTTACTTAATCCAAGTATAGTTGAATTTTGATTATCCTTTTCTACACTATCTAAATCATCCTCTCCTTTATCAAAATATAATTCTTTTTCGTTATCAAGTAAATCATTTATAACGTCTGTTACTCCCGATTTAGGTATTACCTCTCCTTTTTCTTTTTCTCTATTAAGCCAATCTTTAAATGGTAAAACAGAGCCACTTAATTTATATTGTTGATTAGCAGTTAATGTATTTTTATTTATCACTCTCATTTGTGTCTATGTTTATGATTTCTTTACTATTAATGTCGTAACTCCAACCAAAAGTATTGCTCCAATTCCTATTAATAGATAATTGGTTTTTGTATTGTTATTTTCTCTTGACTGTGTTGATTCTTTTTGTTCTTGTGTAGGAAATGGGTTTTCTGAATTGCCATAAATTCCTTCGGGGTCTGTAAGCATCCTTTTCTTCCTTTCGTCTAAGATTCTATTGATTTCTTTCTCTTTTGATATAAGTCTTAATTTAGGTTCAGTTATTGGCTCTCCTTTTATGTTTCGAACATTGAAACCTTTAGGAATTTTAGCTATTGGAATCAAACCTCCATCCATATTACTATACCCATTTACTTGAAAAAAATCTGACATCATACTGTCATTTAATGTTGTAGTTTGCATAATTTACTTTTTAAAAATTAAAAACGCTCCTAAAATGACTACTAATCCTATCCCACCATAAATATAATACTTTGTGTTTGAATTACTATTTGCTGATTCTGTTGGAATAGAATTTGATGTTGTGTTTGGAGTTGTTTTTGTTAATATCTGTATTACTTCTTGTTTTTTTTCTTCTGTTGTTTTAGTGTCTTTTATTACGGGATTTTCTTTTGTGCAATTTCTTAAATATTCAAGTTTATCACTATTGGAATTAAAATCCATTTCTTTAGAACTTTCAACACATACTTTACTTATCGGTGTTCTTGTTGTTGGACTACCAAAAGTGCCACCAAAATTAGAGTTTTCATCTGATGACCATTCTCCTACTGATTTTCCTAATAATTCTGTCATTTTATTACCTTTTAAATATTAAAAACGCTCCTAAAACTACTACTAATCCTATCCCACCATAAATATAATACTTTGTGTTTGAATCACTATTTTGTCCGTTTGTTTGTGAGGAACTTGTAGGCAATCCGCTATTTTTATTTGAGTTAGAGGTTGTGTTATTTCTTCTATTTGTTTGTCCAAATAAGCTGTTATTTCTATCGGTATTTGTATCCGTATTTGTATCGGTATTATTTCTTCCTCTACGAGCATTAATTCTATCACGAACACTTGTCTGATTGTTTGAGTTTCCACCACCCTCTTTTGTAAATTCTTGATAAGCGTATTCTAAAAACAATCTGGAATCAAATGTTTTTTGCACATCTCTTTTAAATCTATTCCAATATGTTTTTATTTGTAGAACACTTAATCCATCTTTTTTTAGTTGTGAATTTGCTCTTTTCCTTGCCATATCTTCTGAAAAACTTATTGAGCAATTAAATCTGCTTGACACAATTAAACTATCACAATCAAGGGGATTGTTATTACTACTTGTAAAGTTTTGAAAATCACTTGATGTCCATTCTCCTACTGAAACTCCTATATTTTCCATTTTTTATTTTTTTATATTTAAATCGTCTGCAATTTCGTCTATATCATCGTCAAACGTGGCTCTACCTCCCGCATCACTTAAAAAATACATATAAGAAATTGCTCCAAGACCTAATGATATTATTGCATAGTATATTATTTTTTTTCCCATAGCTTATCTTTTATTATAATACTCTCTATTAATATCTCCTAACACAATAGTTGAATAATCACGAACGGGCATATTAGGTGGTAAACTTGTATTTACTGAAACGGGATTAAAAGGTGGAGTAGGTGTAGGCACATCAAAAGGGTCAACTTCTGTTTGTGGTTGAGGTGGCTTTACTGTTTTAGGTGGCTTTACAGTTTGAGGTTTTGTATATTTTTTTGGTGGACTAAACCCCTTTATTTCTTCTTTTGGTAATTCCTTATTATATTCTTTATACAATAAATATAGCACCACCAAAGCACCACTAAAAACTAATATTTTTTTTGTTGTATTTTTCATATAATAATATTAAAAAATTAAAGTACTGCCATCGGGTACTTGATAGTTTCCATCAGCTATTTCTTCACATCTTATACCTCCCGTTTTACCATTTTTATCTTTCCAAATCTTTTTTACAGTACAAGTTTGACCATTATAAGAAGTTATTGAGCCAACTCGAAGTTTCTCTGTTGCAAGTTCTCTATTCTTTCCAATTACTATCCATTGCCCCTCTCCCTCTGCTTCTCCATTTCTAACGGGCAAAGAAAATGCTCCTAAAAAATTGTTTCCACCAATATTGTTTCGTGGGTCATTTCTCTTTGAATACATAATATATCCAACAATACCTAACGCTCCTATTAAGCCTAACAGATACTTATTTTTTTTTAATAATTTCATTTTTTTATTTAGATTTATAGATTACTAATCCTGTTTTAGTTTTTGACTTTTTATAAGTCTTTCCGTTATACGAAAAACTACTTGCACCACTCTTACGAGCCTTATTTAGTGCGGTCATATATGCGTTCATTTTCTTTGCCATAGTATGTTTATTTACCTTTACGTTTTCTTGAATAAGACTTCACTTTTTTACCTGCTCTTTTGTGCTTTGTTACTTTTTGACAAGTTGCACTACCACCTTTTCTTTTTTTTGTTTTACGTTTTTTCATTTTTTATTTTTTTATTTTAATAAAATAAAATGCAATACCAACTATTAGAACTGCACCTGCTATATACATTAATTTTTTATTTCTAATTGCTTTTTCTTCATCAGCCTTTTCCTTTGCTTTTCGCTCACGAGTAGCTGATGTTACTAAATCTATTTTCCCTTGTTCTTCGGGAGTAAATACTTTT
>ENA-UZXB01005383-UZXB01005383.1-metagenome-genome-assembly--contig:-Day-2-1m-contig-5383_pt1 | contig 32625 bp, 43 predicted proteins | sample MGYA00260339_ERZ794899 | MGnify/ENA metagenome assembly ERZ794899 | reverse complement strand
CATCTTAGCTTGCTCACGCGGTATATGATCTGGGATTGGTACTTCTCCAGACATAATCGGCCACCAGTGATCTTCTTCAGGAGCATTGGTATCGGCAATGACGCCAGTCCAAGAAGGACCGCCATCACGCATAGAAGGATAACGACCCACACGCATAGTACAGGCATCAATAATACTCTTAGGTATTTCACGCGCTTCATTAATCCAGATACCAGTAAGCTCCAAAGATAGGAGTTTCTTGACATCTTCTGGGCGGTCGAGTGCAAGGAAGAGAACCTCAAGTTCAATGTCACCTTTTTTAATATTGTGAGTATACGGGACAGACCAAGTAAACTTTCCCCAATCAGACTCAGGAAACCAGTCAAGCCATGTCTTAATTGTGGTAGTTCTGAGCTGTGGGTTCGTGTTTCTTATAATCGCCCACCTACTCTTGCGAGTTCCATCAGGAGATTTTTCTTGTTGTAAGGCGCGGCGAAATACTTCGACACAGCAAGCAACAGATTTGCCAGAGCCAACGGGGCCTCTTATGCCACGAAAGAAGGTATTATCTTTCATAAAGCCTTTGAGGACTTCACCGTCTGGCTTGTACTTAAAGTTGACCACTAGCGAAGACCTTTATCTACACCAAACTTAATCATGCGCTCAACAACCTCTGGGCCAATGCTTTCAATCAGCTTGTCGCACTCAGCGTCAGTAATAAATGACTTGCCGTGCTTTGCTTCAACATAAGCAAACTCAGTCTTTCTTACTATGCCGCGAAGAAGAGAAAGCTCCATTGGCTTTAGTGTACCTATAAAACTCATTCGGAAGCCTTTGCTCTCATACGGCTAATCTTTTGAGACTCTGTGTCTAACCTATCTTCAACTGTACGCAGCTTTTTCTCAATTGATCTATAATGCGGGTTGGCTTGGTTCAAGCTGTCGCCAAGATCTGCCATCTTGTTTGTGTACCAGCGCAGGGATTTGTCCAGCAATGTTGCATTGGGCTTGTCCTTCATGCGTTCAATCCCGCTCTGCATAGAAACGAGTTGGCCTTCAAGCATCTTGTACTTCTTGAGCAGTGTCTTGTGCTTCTCACTCATAGTCTTACTTCCCTGTCTTGGCCTTAGCCTTCTTTTTCTTAGGCTTAGAGTAAGCCTCATTTACATCTGGTGTAGATGGGTCATCTCCAGACAGCTTGCCATCAGACTTACGGGCTCGGACAGGCTCCTCCCCCTCAACTAAACGGCGCGATGTGGGAGTATGAGTCTTTCCGCTGTAGGTAACACCAGCAAGAAAATGAGTATCGCCAGTGTAAAGCTCGCCATCTGTTGTATAAAACGCCATTACTTGTACCCCTTCTTCAGCAAAGTCTTTTTAGCGGCAGGCTTCTTTGCGTATTCCTTAGCAGCCTTCATACCAGCTTTGGTATAGGCAAACTTCTTTCCTTTGACATTAGGCATTTCGATACTTCCTTGTCTTCTTTGCAATTGACTTAGGCTGAGAAACAAACTGTTTGCCCTTCTTTGTGCCCTCACGCTTGGCCTTGGTAGTAGCCGCATACTCAGCAGAGGTCAGGGACTTAATCGCTTTCTCAGGAAGATAACGCTCACCTGTTTCTTTAGAAGGCTTGCCGCTCTTAGTGCGCCACTTCTGCTTTCCCCAATTCAGTAAAGACTTCTGTGACGCTTTCATCGGTAGCCCCCACCCTTAGCCTTGTACTCTTTGGCAAGCATCTGGGCTTTTCGAGCAGACCACTGCCCAGGATTGCCGCCCTTGCCACCAGCTTTAATACGCTTGAACAATGTCTTTCGCATACCCGGCTTAGTATAATTACCAGCCTCATTAACCCTAGACTCAGCCATTCTTCTTAGTCCTCTCGTAACGAGCAAGTAAGCTCTTACCCTTTTTCCTTGCGCTGGCTTTGGAAGACGCGCCCCATGCCTGAAGGCTAAGAAGAAGACGGGTGGGTCTGCCCTTGGAGTCACGCTCCGGGCCCTTCATATTCCCCATACGAGAAAGAAACGATCCCTTCCTACGCATCTCAGTAGGCCCGGAAGGCGCGCCCTTAACAGGAGCCTTCAACGTCCCCTTCTTATAAGACGCACGGCCCTTCGCATTTAATCCACCCTTCGGGTTCTTACCCTCTTTCCTAGTCCAAGCCTCGGTCGCCATCTCAAACACCCTGTGACAAAAAAAATATTATTAGAACTGTTTCACATGCAGCAGCATAGAGCCTTTTTTGCATATTGCTAGAGCGGGGGACCACTAGCTAGTAATACTGTAAGAGTTTTTAACCCCCTGTGCCACATATCAGGCTGTCTACAACCAATTTACCTAGCCAAGATCTATTGACACCTTGATGTCACCAGCAACCTGTACCTGTGACCTGTCTATCGGCTTGTACCCAGCTCGGTCCAGTAAATCCTTGCTAGCCTCTAGCTGAACGTACTCAGACTTAGCCCCCATAGCTAGCCGTCTCACTGTCCCAGCAGCCAAGGTAGCACTTAGCCCAAATTCCTCGTTCATCCTTTGCATCAGATACTGTTGCACATGTGGTAGCTTCATAGTCTTGGTTGCAGTTACTCTTCCAGACTCACCGCTACTATATCCAGCTAACTCTGCTGCCTTAGCTATCGTACACCCGTTTGCTACAATGGTGTCTACTAACGCTGTCTGTTTCTCAGTCAGCTTTCTTGTATTCGGAACATTAGTCATCCGTACTTTCTATCCTTTATCCTCATGCTTGCCCCCCTCTCCCTCTCTCCCCCCACACAGCACTATTTCGTCAAGCTATGTCAATATGTGACGTGGCGTCACTACCTCATTTAGGTATCATACTACCTCTAAAAGCTATTGACATGCTAAACATACTATAACCCACATCGAGTGTAAGTATCGCTAATTCAGATAGGCATTGCGTCGTTCTCCTTGTCAATTCACCCAACCTCTTGCCTTGCCCTGCGTGACAAGCTCCACAAAACATTCGCAACTACTTTCCATTTGCGGCTCAGATCTAGATGTGTGTGGCTGCTCTGTGCCTAGTCCAGCCTGTGTCTGGTGAGGAAAGCAGTTGCGAACGTCAAGCCCCAGCAAGCTGGGATTTGTGGGCATGTCTCTGGGTCTGCATCAAGAGGGTTGGCCTCTTGACTAACAGGAGAACTAGAAATGACTAAGGTATCTAAATTAGCTCAACTTAAACTAGAAGTTATCAACTATCATACTACAGATAAGCCATCAGCTGACGGCCCAATCATCAACGACAAATTCCTCATCGGCTTAGGACGCGATGCTTGCTACACATCGAACAACAGCCTCACCTTCAAGAAGAAACAGATTGCTGATTCACTCGCTGAATACGACATCGCTGTAGATGAGAAGAACACCTACGCTATGGAGCGGACAGAACGCTGGATCAATACACTCCTACCTGAGCTTGAAGAGCTTCAAACTCGTCACAATGCAGACTGTGAAGTCTTTGCTGCACTGACAGGTGGTGAGGTATGGACTCCAAACAAGCGCCCCGCACCTAACAAAGCTGCCAAGCCAGCTAACTTCAGCAAGCTCAGAAATATGGTGGCGTAAGTCACCCCCGAGGGGAGCTTCGGCTCCTCTCAACTCTATCAACTCTATCAACAAGGAGGCTTCGACATGGGCGACCATGAGGACAAGCTAATCTTTATCATTTACCTCGCGGTTCTGGTAATTTCTGTAATAGGTTTCGTTACGCTGGGCTAACTAAATCTATGAATGAATTCATTCCAAATGTTGCAGAAAGTGTCCGACCATATAATGTAATGGCTAAACTTTAAATAAACTTACAAGGAGAACAACCAATGCTAGACTTTCAATCCAACAACTACGACTTTCCAGTAGAAGAGCAGCCAGTCTTTACTAAAGACGGTGAGCTTATCCCAGATCACAAGTGCATCGTACGCACAGACACAGGCAAGACACTAGGCTTGCATGGGTCACGCTATCGAATGATACCGCACGATGATGTGGTCAACTCAATTCTTGACGGAGTCAAAGCAAGCAATCTGACCAGTGACTATGAGGTCAACGTAGATGTCATCGAAGATGGACGTAAGCTAAGAGGTGAGATCATCTTTCCTGATCTTGTTCAGCAGCCAGCAGTAGGTGACTACGTTCAGTTCCGTGTCAGCTTCTTCAATAGCTATGACGGATCATGGTCCTTTTCTCAGCAAGCCAATGGTCTCAGGTTGTGGTGCTTGAATGGATGCACGACAGCAGATGCTATTGCGAAGTCACGCTTTAAGCACACAGCGTCCGTCAACGTGGACGGGAGCGCTGCCAAGATCATAGGTGGTGCTGAACATTTCATGGGACGCAGCAAGCAGTGGCAATCATGGATGCAGACACGATTGAACAACGATCAAGTCGAGCAGTTCTTTCGGTCAACCATATGCAAGGTAGTAACTAAGCAGCAGCAAGTAATTAAGACAAACGAAAAGCAACTTGAGAATCTTATCTCAGGTTGGGATCGTGAGAAGATGGATCTCGGTCACAACAAATGGGCATTGTATAACTGCCTGACACATTGGGCCACGCATACCAATGACCTCAAGTCACCACAGATTGCACGTTACAATCGCGAAATAGCAATCAGCAATGCAATGAATCACAAACTGTTCACCTCAATGGTAGGTGAGAACGTAATCTAAGGAGAGCACAATGCGTATGTCACGACAACACTTTGAGTATCTAGCAGATACATTAGGGCCACTTGTACCGTGGCCCACTCACCTTCATAGCATTGCAGATGAACTTGAGAAAACTAATCCAAAGTTTGATCGAGATAAGTTTATTCGCAGAGGCACGGCTGCATGGGAACAGAACTATGTAGCCCCAATTGTAGAGGATGAAATACCATACCAATGAGACAATACAGGATCACAGTAGCTTGCAAAGAATGTAGTGGTGATGGCTTCATTGAGGTAGATTCAATGCCAGTAAGAACGTCGTACAATGATGCACCTGAGCCATATTCTGAGTCAGAACCATGCGACAACTGCAACGGATCAGGAGAAATCCAAGTCTGGGATGTTGACTTCGACGAATAGATTGCTGCATTAATGCGCCATGAAATCGTATCTTGAAACAATAACTGAACAAGCGGAGACAGCCAATGTGTCTCTGCTTAAAGCATTTAGCCGCGCTAATATCCCACGTTCTACCTATTACAGAACCATAAAGAAAGATACGGAGCTGAGGTTTTATACTGCGCTGAGGATAAGTCATGCCATCGAGCAAGTTAGACAAATACAAGACGCCGTTAAAAATACCAAAGAACTACGAGCTAATGGTAGAAATGTTGAGCGCCGCTCGATCAAAGCAAAAGTTAAGTCAAGAAAAATTAGCTTATAAAATAGGATGCACAGAATCCTTGATACACAAGTGGGAAACCCACAAACGAATACCCTCTGGCTTTATGCTCAACTGTTGGTTGGATGCTTTAGGCTATGACATCACGATCACTAAAAGGTAAAGCAGCTATATGCGCAGCTTGCCAAGTGGCAACACATTTCTTTGTAGCAGTACTTAAAACAAACAGTGGGCGCTCAATGGAGAAGCACTGGTTTATTTGCATGAGCTGTTATGTGAATGACAAATGGCAAGAGCCAACCTCAAAAACAAAACCAAACAAGAAACGATTGAAGAAACCTAACGTCAAGCTACAGGCTGGCGCGTGGGAATCTAGCATCAAGCCAAACGCAAAGCCACCAACCGACTGGTAAGGAGAATGACATGCTCATCTATGGAATCGACCCCGGATTTACAGGAGCAGTCAGCATATACGAAACGGAAACAGACAGCTTAGTTATCTACGATATTCCAGTAGTCCAATCACCCAAGGGTAAGACATTAATTAACTTACCTGAGTTACTTTCAATCCTATCCAATCAAAGAAACAAGCCAGCCTTAGCTGTAATTGAAAGTGTAAATGCTATGCCTAATCAAGGTGTTAGCAGTACATTCAGATTCGGACAGGGCTTTGGTCAACTAGAGATGGGAATTGTTGCGTCAAAGCTACCTATAAAATATGTGACGCCACGTCAGTGGAAGAAATACTTTGACCTTTCAAGAGACAAGGGCGAAAGTAGAAGACTAGCGAAGCTCTGCTTCCCTAACCATGCACACTATTTCAAACGAGTTAAAGATGACGGACGAGCAGAAGCCGCACTCATTGGATTGTATGCAAAAGAAAACTTAATCTAAGGAGAACACAATGACTATAAAACAAACAGATGAAATCAAAGCGTATCTTAAACAAGGCTATCGCATCACGGCAATTGATGCACTGCAAACATTCGGATGCTTTAGATTAGCAGCGCGAATCAAAGACCTCAAAGACGAAGGCATGGAGATCGACAAGGTAATGGTCGAGACCGTTAACGGCAGTCGCATTGCACAGTATTACAGCCCATCGAAGGTACGAACATGAGTCGCGCACATCCAATAGCTTATACGCTCAGAGTAGAAGGTGTTATATTCAGAGACATTACGATTGTGTCTGACTCCTTTGCTAACGCAGAACGCATAGCCAAAGAAGAATTTATAAATGAACTAAAGGGCGACGATCAAGTAGCAGTTACCCTTATGGATGTAGGTAAACCATGACATATAAAACAACCAAGCTCAGTGATGCAGCAAAACCATCTGTATGGGACGCTCATGTTACTAAAGCAGCAAGCTCTCCGGTTATGGCCCGTGAGTACAAGAAGTCTGGCTATGTGTTAGACAGCGATAAGATTATTGCGCAGCGTATTCGCAATGGCGAAGCAGTAGGTGACACCTACCTTAAAGGCAAAACTAAAGAGCGCCTCAAAAAATTCCAACACCTCAGCGAAGAACACTTTGAGAAGTACGGAAAGTACGAGTGACGTAACGTCACTTCGTATTGCCTAAGTCGCACATAAGCGATAGGCTAGTATCAGATAACAAAGGAGAACAACATGGAACGCAAGGGTTTCATAGGTGGTTCCGACTGCGTAAAAATAATGCAGGGGAACTGGCTTGAGTTATGGCAAGTTAAGACTGGTAGAGTTGAGCCCGAAGATCTGTCTCGCAATATCGCTGTGCAGATGGGCGTTTACACTGAGGACTTTAATCTAGGGTGGCTTGCCAGTGAGTATGACTGCACTCTGACATGGTTCCAGAAATCATTTGAAGAAGTGATTGGATCAGTCCCGGTTAAAGGTACAATAGATGCTGCCGTTGGTGACTCTATCGAGGACTCTATTGTAGAGGCCAAGCACACCAACTCTTATAATACTTTGGATAAAGTTATCGAGTATTACATGCCGCAGCTACAGCTGTATATACATTTAGCTAAAGCTAACGGGGCTCACATTTCTGTTATCTTCGGCAACAACAAATGGGAGTCAGCATATGTCAAACGCAACGAAGAGTATTTCAATTCTATGTGGGCAGTGGTGTCGGACTTCTGGGGTTACGTGCTTCGCGATGAAGAGCCAGTTGGTAATGACCAGCCGATACAACTTAGCATTGACAAGGTGTCGGTGGACAACATGGTCAAGCGCAACGCCACAAGTGACAACCAATTTGTGGACGCCGCTATTACATACATAGAAAATGAAGCGGCAGCTAAGACATTCGAGTCAGCCAAAAAACAAATCAAAGATATGGTTGGCGACAATGAACGTGAGGTTTACTGCGATCAACTCACAGCTAAACGTGACAAACGCGGAGCTATTCGTATCACAAGGAGAACAGAGAAATGACCGATAATGAATTAAGATATGCTCTTTCAATGGGAATGGTAAAAACTATACAGGAAGCAAACGAAGCACTGTCTGAACTAATGTTAAATAAAAAACCAGAAGAAGAACTAATTGAATTTGTAAATGAAAAGTTCACAAACATTTATGGATTCGGCAAAGCATCATGCGATTTCCTCTCGGATAAATTAAAGGAGAACAACAATGAGTGACACAGCAATCAAGGCGCTGCTCAAAGCGCAGCAAGCTATGGAATCTGTAAAGAAAGATAGCGTGAACCCACACTTTAAGAACAGATACGCTTCCCTCGATGCAGTAATTGACGCTACGTCAAGCGTGTTCCAAGACAACGGGTTCGTAGTGATGCAGCCCTGTGGTCGTGACGAGCTGGGTGTGTATGTAGAAACAAAGCTACTTCACACCTCAGGAGAAGCCTTCTCAAGCAAGGTTTACCTAGTCTTGAGTAAACAGGACATGCAGGGGTTAGGCAGCGCTATAACGTACGCTAGACGCTACGGCTTGCTAGGTATGGCTTGCCTCGCAACAGAAGATGATGACGGCAACATAGCCGCCAAGCAATCGAGCGGTGTTCAAGTCACAAAGGGCTTAACATCAGGAGATACATCCGCACCAAGCGGGTGGTAACAAAGGGGTTAATTCCTCTTTTAATTCTAAAGGAGCCAGAAGCATGGCAGATTATGACGATACTAATCGAGGCGCAGCCTTCACCCCATTCCCTACGCAGCAAATGATCCTGCAAGGTAAGCTCAACGTCGAGGGCGCAGATAAAAAGGTGATGCTAGTGCGCGACCAAACCCGTGATGGCAAGCAGATCATCGAGGTCTACGAAAAAGCAGGGACTTTCTTTGAGAACGATAAGAAAGGGAACGAGTCAGCTCCTGATTACAGTGGCCCATTTGGTGACAGCAAACGTCTTGCGGGATGGAAGAAGATGAAAGATGGTAAACCTTATATGTCATTCCAAGTGAGCGACAAGATGTCAGGAGGCGCAGCGCCAACAACCGACCCCTTGCAAGGTGATGACATACCGTTCTAGAAAGGAGGTGTTCTCCTATCAACTGGGGCAGTCTTAGGGCTGTCCCTTTTTTTAACTAACAAGAGGCACACATGCAGAAGTCAGACATAAGCAAGTGTATCAACGCAGCGGAGATGGGACTAACTCAACGCGAAGCATCAACCTTACTTGATATACCATATGCGGAAGTACAAAGACTAACCAAGAAATATGAAATTAAATTTGTATGTCCAAGGAGAAAAGCAAATGAGAGAAGAAGGGAGCATCGCCTTAAAGAGAGCAGTTCATCGGTTAAAGACAATGGTATTGATGGCCCACAGCAAGCAGCGCCACAACCTAAAGCAAGAACTAGAAGAAATAAAAGCACTGATCGAGATAGCGCAAAAAGAATAGATGAAATTTACAGCAGCAATCTTCCTCGAACAGAAAAGTATGAGCTTCTATATGCTGAAGCAATGTGGACCTTTGAGCAAAAGATGATTGATCTAAAGATGCGACCCCCGTTCCCTGCTAAAAAAAACTATACACCAGAGAACGCTTCTAATGCAGCAATAAGAAAGCAGCGAGAGCAATCAATATACAGGCGTCAAATAATAATGGATTGCTTTAAATCCAACGAAACAAAAGTAGCTGAAGACATTACCAGAAAAACGAAACTACCGCTTCGTATATCCAGCCAGATGCTAGACCTTATGTATAGAGATGGGGTGCTTAACAGAGAACGAGTTCAAGTTGGACGCAACAAGCGCAACAGCGTCTATCATTACTCAAAGAGTTAATCGTGTGGGTGGCCGTTGATATTTAAAAGATTGGCGCTTTTTGGTAGCAACGTCATCCGAGGTAAACAACCGCTATCCCCGTAGATAAGCTGATTTGTATTGTGATGATAGCCACCCACTCGATTCTTATACTACTAACTCAAAATGAGGTCCATCAATAAATGGCCTTCGACCCTGAGATCTACGCAAATCAATATAACTGTTCATTGCATCTTCCATATTGCCCTCACCATACTGAGCAATGTTTGGAACAGACCAAGCAGCGCCCCAGATAATCGGAACATCAACAGCTCGGGCACCCTCTGCCATAGCGTCAGCAATCTCATCATAGAGATTGAGTTCCCATCTGCCTCCATTAACGTAAGCCATGAGGTCTACAGCCAAGCCATCAATATGCTTTGACTTCATTGTTTGACTAGCACCCTTGGCAACAAGAGCTTTCTGCTCCTCGATGGTACGCAGCCCACAGATCACAGAGAAGTCTTGCTTAGTCACATTGATTGCATACTTAACAACAGCAACCATACGCTCATCAACATCAGTCAGCCTGTCAAGGCTGCGCTTACCTAACTTATAACTCATCGTTTGAATCCCCTCATTGTTCTAATCCCAAAGCTCGCAGCTATGCTAGCATAACAACTCCACTGAAACCACTGAGGCGCAGCTTCAATATTAGCGAAGCCCTCCTTCATATAGGGCTGAAGCGGAGGCACAAACGAACACACAATTATAGCTATGAAAGCTATGGTCCACGCTTCATCTTTCCATGAGTTATTACTAGCCTGTATTGCAGCTTGCTCCCAGCCAATCTCACCAGTAGCAATCTTCATTTTAGTTTCTGCTTCAGCTTTCTTAACGGCAGTCTTCCCATCAATATAACTAGCAGCAAGACCGCCAAGCGATCCTATGATTTGACCAATCATTTTTTAGCCTCCATTGCATTGAATCCAAAGTAACCAACGACCACACCACTAGCAGCCACCACATACACGCTAGCAATGTCAGCAATAAGATCCGCAGCAGTGTCTAAGCCCAACGCAGAGGCCCCTACAATGGCGAAAGGATAGAGCAGCATACCAGCAGCACAAGCCATAGTTAAACGGCGCTGTGTGTCCCGCTTTGCATCAGCATCAGAAAGCTCACGCCAACGATCTTCAAGCGCTAACTTCTGCCACTCAACCTCGTCAATAGTGCCATCCTTATTTACGTCATACTTGTCAAAAGTCATATCAATCTCCTGTGCTAACCTTAAAGCAGTACAAATATTCGTTAGTCTTTGTCACAAGAATAGATGCTCTTTGCCTTTCCTCGAAGCAGATCTTCTCAGAAGGATACTGACCAACCTCAAAGTGAGAAACGCCATTCTCTAATTGGAACCAGATCAACAGCCACATCACCACTTCCCCTGATAACGACCAAGATAATACAGCCCTGTCACTACGCCAGCACCAGCAATAGCAAATATGATTGCGCCAAAGACAAAGTTGATAGCGTTGTCTATCATCTCTTGTTTTTTGTAAGCCTCTTCTCTGCGTATCTTGCGCATCTCACCTTCAATAGCGAGGACTTCTTCCCAAGCAGAAGGGCCGTATGTCCAGGAGATATGATCCTTTATCTCCTTACGCATAGCCTCCATCTTCTTTTTATGAGCAAAGATCTCAATAGCATTTGAGCTATTGTCAGACATCATCTTGTAGAACGGAGGGTTCTTTGTCTTGTCTTCCGCATACTGAAAATCAGAAAAAGCGGAGCCCCATTTAGCTAGGGTTCCGCTCATTTCTTGTATGTCTTTGCCAGCACTTATACCCTGCTTTAGAATATTAAATGCGCTAGTGGCTAAACCGACCGCTGTTACAGGGTCAATCATTTTGTCAGCCCATCTTAGTCAGCACTGCTACCAAGAGTGCAATGATAAAGCCTGTTGTGCCAATCATGATCGCTTCAAGACGCTTAACCCTACCAAACAGATCACGAAATTGTATTTTCATTTCTGTTTGCATAGCAATCACCTCTTTCTCTAGACCATCAATGCGCTCATGCGCGGAGGCTACTGTACGTTTGTCCATTATTTATTCCTCAAGGCTTAGTAGGCCAATCATCATCGCCCAGATCAGGCCAATCAGAATGTGTAGTAATGTCACGCAAAGCCTGACGATAGGTTGTCATGGCAGCAGTCATAGTGACATCTGACATTCCATGATAATCAGTATCAGCCAGCAATCCATCACGCTTAGTGCGATTAGATGCGGCAGTCTTAGCATCTAGTGTGGCTTGATATGCAGTCTCATGCTGCGCCTTTGTAGTAGTCACCACGTTGCCATCGTCATCTGTCTCTGTGGTGTCAGCGAACATATCCCGTGCAACGTAGTTCTCTACCCAGTTACCATTGGCATCCTGTACGACACCATCACGGGCAGAAGTTTGATACGCTGTTGTTGTAGCCGCTGGGCTGCGTAGGACTGCATCAAGATTAAGTGCATCAAGTGTTGCAGCTTTCCATACACGAGGTAAAGACATGTTGGGGTTAGCTGCACGCCATTGCCCCTGTGTTTTTACTTCGCCTGTAGTTCTGTTTCTGTATTCACTCATTAGATTGATCCTTTCAGATGAGTTTGATTATGCGATTCGAAGATTGCTAGGCAATCGCATAGAAGATGTAGTTTTCGTTGTTTACATTAAATGCGTTACCAGACTCATTGATAATAAAACCACTACTGTCTGGATCAATGGCATCATGTCCTGTATTTTCTGCATCGGTGTTATTTAACTTTAAGAAGGGATCAATACCTGAGACAATGCCACGCTCTGTGTCAAACACTATCCAGTGTCCTGTATTGCTTGTCTTCTTAATCATCACAAACCTAGCACCTGACGTAAAGCCACAGTCAATAGTCTGACTAGAGCCATTCCCAGTGTAGCTCCCTACCTTCGACACACCGGGTGCGCTTGCGAATAGGTAGGCTATAAAGGTGTCGTTTAAATTGTTAGTAGCCGAAGAAGCACCCAGACTAAAAACAGAACTTGTTGGAGTAGTAGTTGCCCAATTATCAATATTGCTAGTAAAAACAGAGTTAGTAAGGTTTAGGAAAATTACTTTATCATTTCCCAAGTCACTATGATAAACACTCCAGTTTGATGAACCTGATCGCTCCTTCACCCACATCATCTCAGGTACAACACCAAGATTATGGCTTACTGTACGACCTGCTATGTCGTTACCCGTGTATGCCACCACATCGAAAAAGCCCGGCGCACGGCGAAACAATTTAAATATTCTAGCTGAGTCTGTTCTATTTGTATCGTGGAAAATGCCTGTCTGACCGTTTGTTAAGCTCCAGCCACCAGAGGTTGCTTCAGCCGCCGTTGAGCTAGTAGCCATGTATTGGGCAGCATCGACCAGCCTGTTCTGCACATAGTTAGGGCCACCGTTTACTGACTGACCCATAAACATGTCTACAGTAATATTAGACGTTGTATGTTGAGTGCTGTACTCACCAGTACCCCAAGTGCTATCACCAAACGCAACATCAAACACCTCAGTCGCATCCTCTGGCACAGCTAGTGGGCCACGGCGGATTGCCATGTAGATGAACTTATCGGAATTTGCGGTAAAGTTCTTGAGGTTGAACCCGTCTGCTCTGATGTCAATAAAGTTGTATGTAGACTCCGCTGCCGAAGTATTAGCCACCAAGAATGAATCAGCACTACCAACGGGTGTACCTCTCATGTTGTCAACCATGTACCAGTCTTCTGCGGAGTCTGCGTTCTTTAACATGATCCACTGAGGCTCAAACCCAAGATCAACAGGTACATCACTACTTGTGACATTCAAGCTACCACACTTGATAATGTCTTGGTCACCTGTAGGGCCGAAGTCACCATCACCATCGTTGTGGGCGAAGAGGTAGGCGACGTATGTGCCGCCAGACTGATTTACATCGTGGTTTGTACCTAAAGTAAATTCAGTGCTAGTCGGTGCAGTGTCATTCCATCTTGAAACATTGTCATTCCGTGAGCCTGTTCCATTCAATTCTAGGTAATAATCTTCTGGCGCAGTAGCATCAACACCCCGATGGTAAACTTGCCATGGTCCTGTTGAGTCGGTTCTTTTGACAAAGATTGAGCCGACTTCACAACCTAGATTATGGCTTACAGTAAGACCCGCAGAACCCGTCCCAGTAAAAGTCACCACATCAAAGAACTTCGGAGCCTTGCGGAATGTCCAAGAGGCGTAGGTGTTTGTCCCCGTTCCCCAATTCACCAAGCCTGTTGATGCGTCCGCCCCCAAGGAAAAGCCGTTAGAATTAAAAGAAGTTAGCGAATCAGCGTAGTTATCACTGGCATAATCAAAATTAGTATCAAGATACTTCAATGCGCCTCTTTCGGTGTCATAAAGCGCATGAGAAAATGCATAGGCACTTGTTGTTGATCTTAGCTTAATCCAAACCAAACCACCTTCGCCAGCTTCTGCTGCATCAAAGGGGCCGAAGGTTTTTGCCTGTGTGTCTCCATTCTGCGTGATCGTGAACGCATTGGTGGAGTTGTCCACAAAGGGATCAGAGCCTTGGCAAGTGAGCAGGGCGGTTCCGCTAATGGCGGTTAGTTCAGATGTGGGTGGAGTGAAGTTGCTGGTGTATAGCGCAGTGCCGACAACAACTCTGTGGTTGGAAAAATAGCCTTTTGTAAACTCAGCGGCTGGGCCACCACCTATATACCAGCCATTATTTGTAAAAGTTGTGCTGCCACTGTAAGTGTAAGTTTGCGTCCCATTGACAAAAACACGGGTGGTAGACCCTGACCTTGATACGGCAAAATGAAACCAAGTATTGCCAGTAAAAGACCCTATAGTAACTAGCGATCCAGCGTCAGCATTATAGGCATTAAGATTGGTGCCGTTTGTGTATAAGTAAAAAAAGCCTGACGGTGTTGTTCCGGGTGCGTTTTGAAAAATTCGCTTATAGTTACTAGATGTATCTTCAATAAATAACCAAGCCTCTAGAGTAAAATCTCCAGAAAGGTCCAGTTGGCTTGTAGAGGCAATGTTTAAGTAGTCCCCAGTCCCATCAAACTTAGCAGACCCACTGCCAAACGACTGCCCAAGGTTAATTCCATTATCAATAACCTGAGAACTACCATTGCCCTCATAGAGATACGTCGAGAACACATCTGTAATATCAAGTGCAGCACCACCGCCACCAGCGGCAGCAGTACCAGCGGAGGACAGTAGCATCTTTTTCTTCGTCGCCATTGTGTGTCCTCCTTATCCTAATGCTTGACCAGCAGTGAAGCCGTACCAGTTGGTGCCACCGTCACGGGTAGTGAACACAAAGATGTCCTTAGCACTAGCTGTAGCTGTAAGTGTTGGTGCAGTTGCAGCAGGCCAGTCTACGCTTGAGGGCCATGTGACCGTGTAGCCAGATGCAGATGCGTCTTGGATAATCTCAATGGAGAACGTGTAAGACGTACCGCTTGCAGGTGGATTGCTGAACGTAAACGTGGTGTTCTCTGTCAGCGTGTGGCTGAAGCTGTTGCCAGCTTCGCAGTCTACTGTGGTGGCGTTGCTAGATGACGTTACCGCTGCGTATGTTTCGTTGTAGCTATCAACAAGAAGTTCGCCCGTAATGTCAACGTCACCTGTATATGTACCACCAAATACCTCGCTTGCCTTTGCCAGAGGAATACCGCCAGCAGTCGATCCATCGTGAACCACGATTGTATTCTTATCTGTATCGACAGTAACCTCTTTGGCAGCACCAGTGAATGTTGAGTGCTGTGATGTTGTACCGCCGCGTAGTCTAATAGAAGTAGCCATTTTTTAGTCCTTACACGATTGAGCCGCCATCAATGACGCCGCCAGTTATATTTACGTTATTAGCATTTTGAGATGCCATTGTCCCACTATCAGTAATGTTAGCTAATACATGGGTGTGTGACAATGCAGCGTAGTCTGCATCATGGTTATGAGCCGCTGTTGCAAAGTCACCAGTAGCAGAGGTCGCCGCTGTTCCTAAACCTAAGTTTGTTCTAGCTGATGCTGCGCTTTGTAGGTCTGATAGATTACTTGCTTGAGCTAAGAACCCAGACCCAGCAGTGACACCCGCTTCCCAAGCAGAGCCATTGTAAATCTTTAGCGTAGTGCTTGAAGTATTATAGAACAAATCACCAGTATCAAGGCTTGTTGATGGCTCAGTCGATCCAACCCGATAGCGTTCAGCAAAATCATTTATGCCAGAAACATTTGACGCAACAGTAGATACCGCAGAACTTATGCCAGCTACAGTAGATACATCACTAGCAACCCCCGCTACAGTTGGAATACTTGAGCTTACATTGGCAACGCTAGTTACGTTTGCACTAATCCCAGCGACTGTAGTTACATTGGCTGAGATACCAGCAACAGTTGTTATGTTTCCTGATATAGAACCAAGAGTAGAAATGTTGGACACTTGGCCAGCAAGCGAAGTAATATCAGCAAGGTTATTGTAAACTGTAACAATGAAGCCATCAGGTGATCCTGACGTTCCACTTGTTGCATTAGCGATAGATCCAAAGTCATATTCTGTACCAGCTATAAAGCTGCCAGATGTTAAGTCATTAGCTACAGTTTCAATTTCAGAGATGTTTTCGTTTAGATCATCTGCAACAGTTTGAACTTCTGTAATCTTAGCACTTACAGCGGCAAGCTCAGTATCAACATTAGCTACTGCGGTAATATCTGCGCTAAGACTAGCAACAGTTGCAATGTTTGAAGATATGCCAGCAACCGTTGTGACATTTGCTGATATGCCGCCCACTGTATTTACGTTGGCAATGTTAGTTGCTACCGTCCCTATTGTATCTGTGCCAGATAGATTAGTTGCAACAGTTGTTACATCTGAAATAGAACCGCCAACCGTATTTACATTTGATATAGAGCCAGAAACTGTTCCAATTGTATTAGAACCACCCAAGTCAGTTGCGACTGTAGTAACATTGGCATTGTTACCCGCAACCGTAGTTACATTTGCAGATATGCCTGACACTGTAGTTACATCAGTGCGAATTGTGTTTACGTTTGTAATTGCGTTAGTCGCTGTAGTTCCGTCCTGAATGTCAGCAAGCAAAGCAATGTCTGCCGATGCGTTAGCTACAGTTTGTGTATCAGAAATAGATGGGCCAGCTTCAACAGCACCGCTTACTGAATTAAATGCAAGCGTCTTACCCTTGCGATCGTCAACGGTTGGAAGCGTTAAGTTAGCAGCAACATCAAAATCTGTAAGCTGAAGGGAACGCGCTACGCCATCATTCAAGTCAGCAGCAATAGCTATGATGCGGTCAAGCTCTGTATTGAGTGCAGCAATCTGAAAGGGCCCAGATGTTGGAAAGTCTGCTGTACGCTCAAGTGAGATCTCCCTAGTGATAACAACCGTTGAGCCACCGGATGCGCCTGTAACCGATATAGTAACCGAGCCAGTAGAGCCGTCACCACCAGTTACAGTGTAATTAGTAGTTAAAGTCTTGAGAACACCATCAACATATACGTTAAGGCTTTCTTCAGCAAAGAACTCAAACGGTACAGTAAACGTAGACTGAGTTACGCCCTGCGCTACCGAATATGATATTCGAGGCGAGTTATCGGCAAGGTTAATCGTCATGTCACATTCCTTTTTTTATCGACTAGCAAGCTAAAGCAAGCACTTCAACGCACAATTAGTATCTACCGAATCCAGACGGCCCATCATCAAGCTCACTTTCAAGCATATTGGTTAATCTATTAACCATGTCATTCCACATCCAAACATTAGAAAATGGCAAAGCTCTTATGAATTCCTTGCTTCCCTCTCCAATATTTCCCGTCAGCATATTAGCCATACCGTTGACATACTCCATGCCAATAGAAGGGCCAGCACCAAGAAGCCCAGTGATAGCGTCACTGGTACTAGCCTCTTGCGGGTATCTAGGTTGCAGCGCACCACCTGTAATGTTTGGCCCACCTAATGCAAGGCTTGTACTCATTGCTGTGTAAAAAAGATCTGAGTGCAAAGCAGCGACACCTGAGTAATCAAATGCTCTAGCAAACTTATCTTGCGGAGAAAGCTCAACAAAGTCGGGTGTCTTTAATTCTAGTGAAATGTAACCAAGACCCATAGCAATTGCTGTACCCAAGAATTGATTCTTTAATTGTCCATGACCATAAGCAGCTAATGTTTTGTTTGTTGCTGCAAGTGCGTAGCTGTAGAACTGGAAAGGCATACCAAGCAATCCGTTTTCTATTCTAGCGTACCCTTTGTACTTACTGTCTTCCTTCATTCCAAACTTGCTAGCAACGTGCATAGGAATGTAAGCCACACCATCAGTAATAATCGGCTTATCAGCAGGCGTACCCATAAGAATAGTATTAGCTATGCCAGAGCTAAGAGCATTGCGGAAAGACTTAACTGTTTCAGGGTCAACTCTAGCTTGCTTCTTTATCTCAGCAACAGCCATGTCGTTAATAGCGTTCTCATAATCAGCCAAACCTTTTTTAGTACGTTTATCAAAGCCTAATGACTTTGATGAATGTAGTGTGTGCATAATTTCGTGCATCTTAATAAAAGTGACGTAATCGTCTGGTGTATTAATGATTCCTTTTTCAATAGGATTTACACCTTCAACACGCGGATTTTCCCACCCACGTTCAGCCCACATTGTATCTCGAATATAATCTTCATCAATGTAGATTGTTTTGTCTTTGTCACGGTAGAACGCTGGTTTATAGCGACCGCTTTTTGCATATGTGTTAGTTGGCCCTGTTACAATATCGGCAGTCGTAGAGGGGAACTCAATTGTATTACTCCATGACTCAGTGTTAGCCATGTACATGCCAGACTTAGACTTCTGCCAAGGCGCGTTGGCAATCTTGCCAGCGGTATCAAAGTCAATACCATAGCGAAGCAAATACTCTTGCTCCATCTTAGATGCTTTACCTTGGGTCAAGCGCACTGAGTAATCAATTATTGTGTGGCTGCGCATCATCCCATCAAAGTCTTTAAATATACGAGTGATAGGGGCCAAGCCGTTAAGCAAATAGAAAGCGTTCTTGGACTTGTCCATAAGATTAGAGCGCAATGGATTGTTGCCCATGTCATCTACTAAGCGAAGATGAGAGGAGCCCATTAGGATTTCCAATGCCTCACCAGCAATCCTTGCTTCTTTAGCGCCTAACTTTAATTGGTTGTCATCAAGAATACTAAACAAACCCTTCATTGTTTTACCAATGCCGTGTTCCATCATAATCTTTGCTGGCTCTGAAATAGTGGATAATCCAGCTTTACCAAGATAGCCAAGTTGAGCAGCGGTACGAAGAACCTCAGCAGCCTTTTGATTAAGAGCATCTGGTTCACGAAGAACTGTACCAGCAACTCGATCATACATATGCCGTATATCTCTAGACGCAGCGTTGGCTTTTTCTAACGACATCCCGGATGCAAGCATTTCAGACATCTTGTCATCAAGTATATCGTCAATCTCTTGTCCATCGAACTTAGCAGCAAACTCATAGCGTGGAGCTGTACGCGCAGTGTATGCTTTCATAATGGAAACTGGATTGCGATGAATGTAATCAAGTACAAGTTTGTTAGGAATGTCGATCCCACGATGCTTTAGGTGCTTAGACTTGCCGTATCCAAAGGTTGCAACATCTACATCAGTAACATCTTTAAGGCCAAGAATAGAGTCAACCGCGTCAGAAGCTCGCTTGGCGATAGCCTCTTCAGAAGTTGAGTAAGTAACTTTTTCCCACTTACCTGTTGGGCTTATGCCATAACCTTCTGGGTTTTGCCTAAACCAATCAGATAAAATCTTCTCAAGCCCAGCACGATCTTTTTTAATGCCGTCCTTATCCCAATAACGAGGACGGAATATATCTTCATTAGCAGGCAGAGTTGGAGCAGCCGAATCTAAATCTTCTAGTGTAGCTTTGTGTAGGTCAATAATATCTGAGTTGCGAGACACAATACCTTGCAAGCGATCAAACTCAGGAGTGCCACGATAACGCTCAATTGTCCCATTAATGGTATCAATTCTTGATTGGCGCTTAGCAATATCTTTTAGGTAAAAACCTTTATTGCCAATTAGCCCCCTTTCACTTAGACGTGATTCCCACTTGCTATAGAAATTGTTTAACGCATCCATAGCTTTAGCTTCAAAATCATCGGCAGGCTTCTGTCCACGAATTGCTTTTGAATCTACTTCTGTAAGCCACTGCTCAAAGTCTTTTCGCTTGTACATATAATCTAATGGTTGAGTTACACCCTTGCCGTGAGACTCACCCCAAATAGAAACAATCTCGTCATAGGCTTGAACCCACTCGCCATCTCGCAGCTTCGCATTTTGGAATACAGAATTCTTTATTGCAAACCCTTGCTTGTTTGCATTGAGCAAAATGCCAGCATCATTGGCAATATCAAGCATAGTTAACTTAACAGTGTTAGGAACTGCATCATCTTGAAGTACGCGCTTCATTGGTGTGGTTACAGACTTAAACAACCATGAATCAGTAAAAGCGCTACTAGCAATAGATGGATCTATTTCTACGCCCTCTAAAGGCTCAATTGCTTGACGTAAATTTTGAATTTCAACTTCAACTTCTTGTATAGCCTTTACTCTACGAGCTGCCGGTACACTCGTAAGACCACCTATTGCTGTGCCAAAAGCAAACGCAGCGCCAACGTTAATTGCTGTTTCAGAAGTTGTTGCTAGCGGATCAACGGGAGCTCGAATAGCCTCTTGAGCGCCTACAACTGCGGCTGTCTGAAGTCCCGATTTAACAGCGGTTGCTCCAAGTCCGACAAATCGTAATGGAACTGCAATGTAGGCAACAGGGTCAAATGCTTCAGCCAAGAATGAAACGCCCAAACCAGAACGAGCGTTTGTTTCTCTAGTTTTCAAACCTTCTCTAAGGCTGTTTACTTTAAAGTCCATGTGTTCTTGATTGCTTGCAGAAAGCAAGGACGAACCATAAGGCTTCAAGTCTTCTGGTATATTTTCTCTAGCGTTGTAGCCATCTTCTGGCAAAGGAGCAGAGCCAAACTTATAAGTCTCCTCAATAAAGTCCATCATTGGATTGTACTTATAAGCAAGAGAAGCACCAACAGTTTCCGCAAAACTTGGAGCCGAAACAGTTTCCATTCCTACTTCTATATCTGGGGCAAAGCGTAGACCATTTTTCATAACTTAATTACCACCACTTCCAAAAGTAATGTTGCCAACTTCACTGAAACTTCTCATTCCGGGTCTTCTGCGCACAGCGTCTAATACTGACTCTCTAACATCTAAGGCAGCTTCACTTGCCGCTTCAGCGTCTATTAAAGCCTGTCTGTCGTAATCAGCCAGCTCGCTTTCATCAAACATGGGGATGCCTTGCTCCCCATTAATGTCCATTAATAAGGGCCGCAGCTCTTTGTTGTCATCTACATAGTAAGCGTAGTAGGCCACGCCAGTTGTCAACTCATTAGGAACAAGATAAACATCTTTGTCTTTAGGTCGATCTCCCACAAAACTTGCCGTTACACCTTGCGCTATTTCTAAGTCTACATTTCCTTGCATTGCAATATCAGATGGGACTTGAACTGTTTTCTTGCCACGGGTTGCATGATTTCTAAGCCTATATCCTTCTGGCAATTGAGAAACAATTATATCTATAAATGCGTTTCTTCTATCTTCATTAGGAAACATTTTCTCAAGACTATACATTGTTCTTGAAAGCTCTCCGGCTGGAAAGCGAGGATCTATAACGACTCTTGTTTTATGATAGTAAGTATCAACAAGCTCTTTAATTTTTGTTTTTACATCTTCTTTAGACCCTCCTATTCGCGCAAGGTATTCAGCTGCATCGGCAAGGTCTAATGCTATTATATCGCTTTTATATTCTCTTGCTATAAATTCTCTAGGAGTTTGATCTCCAAAAACTCTTTTTACTGCAAGGTCAGATTTATTATCATTTTCGCGCTCAACAAGCGTTAAAGCAATTTCACCAGCGTCCTTGCCAGTCACTTTTCTAATACTAGCAATAGTCTGCAATAACGCAGTTTTCTTAGGGCTTATTGCAGCACCTTCTCCAGTGCCGAATCTGTTTACAAATACACCAGTTGACGTAAGGTCATTTGATAAAACAGAAAACAAATCAAGCAAAGCATCAGCGCCAGGAGTTTCTAAACCTAAAGAAATATTTGACAAACCATCAATTAAGTCTTGTGATGCGGTTGCTCTTAGGGCGTCAAACAGCTGAGCCCTTCTTACTTCCGTTGAGTAAGTTGAGGGATCGGTCAACACAAAGCCAGCATTAGTAAGCCTTTCGCTTTGGGCTTTTCTGTGATTTTTGTCCGTTACTTTGCCGCCGTTTGCAGCAAGTATATTTTGTAGCTCTTGTTTTTTACGTTGTTCTTCTTTGATAGCTTCGTTTCTAGCGACTTTTTCTCTTATGCTATTAGTGTGATTGCTAATGCTGCTTAACTGGCCTTCTGGAACAACTGCAAGAATAGAATCTCCAGAGGTAATAACGTGAGGGCTGGCATCTCCTTTTACTTCACCTCCACCTTTAACGTAGAGAGAAAGGTCGTTTAGCTCCTTAGAAGACATATTACCCGCAACAATGTTAACTATGCCTTTGCCAGCAGAAAGACGCAAACTGTCAGAAAAAGAACCAAACTCAGTGCTAGTAATGTCTCCGTTCTTTAAAGCGTTTCTTGCTAATTCTTCAGTTGCTTCAAGCATTTCTAAATCAAAAACACCATTAACAAATTGTGTTGACGCATTATCAACACTTATAGAAAGATTAGCGTTGCGCATCTCTATATTAATTTTTTCTTGTACTGCGTCTTGTGTGCCAGAGATAAGGGTGGAAACATAGTTTCGATCCTCAGTAGGATCATACAACCTAGTTTGTGTTAGCTCTTGAATTGCTACTTGCTGACGAGGAGTTAGCTTTGCAATGTCTGCGGGTGAATTTGTAGTTAACGCTACTTTTAAAGCGCCAATGTTTCCGTCACTTGCCATACCTAAAATAACTGCATCAAGCCCAGCACGACGAGAATCTTGCTTGAGCGAATTGTATTCATCTTTACCCAAGCCAATAGATCTTGCGACTGCAAGTTGCTTTAGATTTGTTTCATATGTTGTTTGAGCAGATTGTATTGAACCAGCAATACTCTCAAGACTTCCTGAACCCCAAGCCTCACTTATAGCAGCAGTATTTGCAAAACGGTCTGGGACAATGCCAGTTTCTGTATAATTTAAAGAAAAGTTTTCTATGTAGTCCTTATTAGATTGTTCTCTTCGCTCTACTTCAGTTCTTGCAGAATACTCTATGGCACGAACACTAGCTAAAAACCTTGCCTTACTTGCCTCATATTTTGCTTTTTCTTCAGCAACCTTTGCAGCCGTTACTGCATTATAGTTAGAAGAAATAACATTTGCTTGAGCAAGCAAGGCTGACGTGTTGTCGCGGTCAACGTAACCTATAAAAGGTGTAAGTGCTTCTAGTTGACTTTTGCTAAGGCTCTCTCCGCCAGATTTACCTTGGCTACCAATGTAAACTCTCATCGAAGCCTGCTGTATTGGAGTCGCACCTTTCAGTGCTACCTCCAGAGCGCCTGACATGGCCTGTGAGCCTAGTTGTGACCTTACCTGCTGTGCATACCCGGTATCATAAAGCTCTGCGTTCTCGGCCTCCAGAGAGGCTGTGACGCGCTCTTCAATGTAGGCGACAGATGTAGTGAAGTCCCCAGCGGAGGCTGTGTCATAAATCTTCTCTGCAAACTCTATATTGTTTGTGCCAACTGCTTGAGCGGCGCTTGCTCTTGCTTTTGTTCTGGCTGCATCTGCTAACTTAATCTTAGTCTGCCCCATAACATAAGAGCCAGAATCAAAGATTATATTCTTAAAGCGATCACCAGCACCTGTAGACATTGAGCTAAGATAAGACTCAAACATACTTTGATACTGAACTGGATCTTCATACTTAGAAGCAAGCTCCGCAGATTTTAGGCGTATGTCTTTATCAATTGAGTCTACAAAGCGGCGTTCAACAACGCGCTCGAATGAGGCAGAAGCAATGCTTCCCATGCCCTTCATCTGAGATAAAACTTCTGGCTTACCAGTGCTGGAATCAAATGCCTTTAACTCTTTTGCAGAAATTGACTGAGCCGCTTCCGCACCAAACTTCTCAGCATTTGACGCAGCCTTTTCGTAAAACTCTTTGCCCATTGTATTTGCAAGTCTTGAAACAGCGTTGCCCACTTGGGCTTCGCCAGTGTCAAAGCTACGAACCCCGATTGGCTGATTAAAGATTCTTCGTTGCTCTCTTATTATCGGCATTGTGATAGCTCTCTATTTTTTTACAGGCGTTACAGGGGCGGGAGCAGGTGTTGGGGTGTAGGTCTTAGAGAGATCTGCACCTAGTTGGGCAAGCATTGTTAAGCTGTTTATGCTGCCAACTCTGCTTGCATTAATACCGCGTTGTATTTCAATTCTTGAGGCAACACTTCTGCTGCTTTGATCTAGGAAGGATTGAAACTGGCTAGCCGCAAGATCAGAACTTACAGTTAATCTCTGTTCTTCTTCAAACGCTGCAAGGCTAGAACTTTCTCCGCCTTCGAGTTGAAAAGAAAACTGAGCATTATTTGTAGATCGTGCGGTGTTATAGTCAGCAATTCTTTGATTGCGCTGCTGCATAGCTTGAACCTCGGCTACCTGCCGATCAATTTCCATCTGCCTTGCTTGCTGTTCAGCTTGCAACCGTTGAGCAGATGCTGCCTTGCTCTGAGCAGACATGCCAAGGAGAGTGGCTCCAACTTGAAGTGCAATGGGAAGGCTCATTAGAATGTTAACTCCGCAACTATGCCATTAACTTGCAAGCGCAAGGGGGCGGATTGTGTAACTGTAATTTGTGGGTCACGACTGTATCCCATTAGACGAAACTCCTTCTTTCCTGTAAATGAAGAAACTTCTTGTGATAAATCATCAGTTACATTTCTTAGAACTAAGTTTGCTCCGTTTACGTTAGCTGACAATGTATCGTTAAGGTCAACGACAACGCTCCCTATTCTTCGCGGGCTGCCAGTAACAGGACCGGAGCCTGTCGCAATATCTAATGGATTAGTAGTAAGGGTAACGTCAAACTTCATTCCAATCTCTGCTTCAGCAAGATCAGGAACAATTGCAGACACATCAATGTTGCCACCTGATACAGTAAACTCTCCAACATAGTTATTGCCATCAACTACGTTAAGGACTGCACCATCAGCATAGAAATCAGAGACATCGAAGACACCGTCGCTCCCAGTGTAAATTCCAGCAACGTCTGTATTATAAGCCTCGTCAAACTCACATATAGCAAACTTTTGGGTTCCGTCGCCTTGGTCATAGATAATGCTAGCAAACACGCGATCATCAATAGTTACCGTAGAGTTAAAGTATCCATTGGTTGTAAACTCAGTCCAGCCAGCTCTTTCTTCTCCACGATTAGAATTAAAGACAGAGATTGTGCCAAAGTAGTTTACAACAAAAACATAGCTTTCTGATCTGCTCATAGCGCCATACATTGTGTTCATTTCTATTGGCGTTTTAATAAGATGCGAAGAAATAAGCGATATTGGTGAAGCTACATAAGCTGCTTCTGTATCAGCAAATACATACTCTCGCACAATAGCCCCACCCTTTTGAACAAACAGAGTTGCACCATCCAAAGCCTGTGGCCTAACAAAGTCACAACCAAACGGAGTCTGTCTTCTTATCTGAATGTTTGTTGGAGTTATCGGCTGATTGGTAAATGATGGGACGTACATTTCAGACGTTGCAGTAAAGACTTGCAGATCACGATTAGAAACTAAGTGGCGTATTTGGTTAATGTCACCAACACTAGCGGTAATGTGAATTGATTGATCGTCCTTAGCGGTGCCTACATCAAAGTTGTAATAGTATCCGCTCTTGCTAAACCACAAAGAATCGGGCTGGGATAAGCTACCACCGAACACCAATCGGTTTTGATGAAAGGTTACGGCAGACGGATAGCCTCTAAGTACAGAATATGACTGCTCTTCCCAAGAAGTTGTCGGTGCGCTTGTGCTTATTTTGGGACTGCCGCCACCAATTTCAGACGCATTAGCATTTGAGCCAGCTACTATAGTAAACTTATCGTCATCTATTATGCTTGCAACAGTTCGTGTGCCATTGATTTGGTTTGCAGAAATGCCGCCAACACTGCCAGCATGAGATACTACAATTGAATCATTTACACGCAAGCCATGGCGAACAAGAGTAACCTCAATATCAGCCTGACCTTCTGTTGTGCTAAATGAGTCTATGCCTAGACGAACAATTAATTCGTCTAAGATGTTTGCAGTTGCGCTAGTTGTGCTTTGCACTGAAGTTATTTCAAGCTCGGCCCCATGATAACGAAGAGTGATCCCGTCATGTTCTCCGGTTGTATCAAAGTAAGGATCTGAAGTTGTAATGGTAACTCCATTTCCAGTTGTTGCGGAGACAGCAAGCGTTGTTCCTTGCCGTTGGAAAGTGTAGTACGGCTGATATATCTTTGTTAGATCTGACCTAGCGTCAAATACAAAAGGCTCCACTTGGAACGTACTGAGAGAAATCCTAACAATTTGCTGCGGAATAAAAGTTGGATGGCATATGAACATGACATCGCCAGCCTGAGCAAACGTAAACTCGTGCATAAACTGATGGGTAAACTTTAAAGTATTACCGTTTATGTCTTGAGTAATTGTATTTACTAAACTCAATACCCCTGTCAGAGGGTCAATGAAGAATATCTTTAGCTTCTGGTGCTCGAGCGAAACAATGTAACGCTCATCATCAGAGAAGATGAATGGCAACAAACGTGATTGCTGTGTTCTAGTCGAGTCTAAAACAATATCGTTTTGATAAATGCTTCTTAGGCCAGCGCGTTTAATAACGCCGCCTTCTGCACGAAGAAAGAAGTTCTCAATACGTTGGGCTGAACCAGTGTAAACCGCTGAATCAGTTCGTGAGTACAAAGAAGGGCTAACCTCTCCGTAAGAAAAGTTTGTTACTGGAACACGAACCTTCTGCATTAACTGCGCCTTTCAGCAATAAACCTTGATGTAGATAGCTTGCGAGTTGTTTGCTGTTGTGAGTCAAGCGTTCTGGCTTTCATCATTGCCATCTGTGCTTGCTGTCCCATTAGCTGCGCTAACGAAGCGTCTTGCGCTAGGGCTGCGGCAAACACTGATGCGAGCTCATACTGTACAGCCACTACAAAATATGAAGGCCAGTTTTGCTCACTGGCCCTAAACGTGTGGTCAAGAACGACTTCAGACGTTGTGTCTGTATCGCAATATATCTTGTCCCCGTAGGTTTGGTATTCAATGTTAAAGTCATTAACTGTCACTGCATGAAACATAAGCGAGTCAGAAGGCGCTTGATATGCAGCAGTGTAACGCCCTGTAGGCGCTTCGCTTAATCTATTCAATACAGATTGATTTGTTGCAAACCGCCAGCGGCAATTTACCAATGCTGATCGTGCAATGTCTTCATACATATTTGCAGCAACAAGAGCCTCACTTGTCCCATCCTCAAAAGAAGTAATAGGGTCTGCACCGATTAAGATGAGAGCCCTACTTGATACGTCAATTGGGGTATTAGCAGATGTACTTAGTACGGCCATGTAAATGCTCCAAGCTGCAAGAAAGGGGGAGACTAGCTCCCCCAATCAACTTAGTTATTGTCGAGAACCTCGTAGACGCCATTGTCATCAATGACAACAGAACCCATTGACATCATAGATGTGGCAAGGTGTGCGACTTTCTCAGGTACATAGTTAACTTCAGTCTTAACGTCAGAGTTAACACCCAAGCCAACAGCCCGCATGTGGTAAGCAAAGTTTTTGCCACCAGCTACAGCAGACGTTGAGAAGATCTTGAAGCCCAAGAATTCTTTCATTGTCATGCCGCCAGCAAACGGAAGTTGCTGTGGACCTACATAGTCCGAAGAAGCAAACTCGTTAATGTTGAACAAGTCAGCAAAACCAGCAGGGGACATAGCAAGATAACGCTGCCCGTCTTCTGGAATGTCAGCTGCGCCAAAAGTTTGGAACAATGTAAGCAAGTCAGCCTTACCCAATGCACCAGATGTATCAGCGATCTGAGTTGAGTTTGCACCAGCGTCCATTGCAGTGATGATTATTTCATCAGTCTTACGACCCAATGCAGAAGCAGCAGATTCAGCAACAGCTTGACGCTCGTTGATATTGATCTTTAGCTCATCGAGCTTATCAATATACTCAGCAGCGTAGAAGTCAGCCATTGTTGCTTCAACTGTGGTGTGCGCCAGTTCCATAGTGCTCACGTTACCATTGCGTGACTTAGTGGAAGCTGCACCTGTACCAATCTTCTGAAAGCGAGAAACAGAAGCAGAAGTGTTTGTGGTGCGAATTGTATTGCGAAGTTTGGAACCCATGCGCTGGTAGGCAAGATGCACATCGGTTTCAAACTGTTTGATAAATGCTACGTCAATTGTGTTAGCCATTTGAACAGTCCTTTGTTAGAGTTCATTTAGTTTTGCATCTTGGGTATCCGCTCAACATCGTCATTGAAGGTATCCTTTCGGGCTTCTCAGTGCATTACGGGCCTTGATGGTTTATGTGAAACATCCTTTTGTTTAGGATTGCAACGCACAAATTCAATATATGTGTTTTTATTGTAGGTTACAGTTCCCTTGACTGCAAACCCAAGCCACGCAGCCCAATCTAACATACTGGTAAAGTCGCTAAGTATAGACATACGCATAGATGGATATGTTTGGTCGAAGAAGTTTACTAACATTTTAGAGCCACGCGCCATTACCTGAAAGTTTGTGCGCACTTCATCCGTAAACATTGTAAACATTTGAGGGCATTGTATGCTCGATCCTATAAATAATCCGCTTATGCAGATAATAGGGCCGCCCTCTGACTTTGCTACATAGCACTCAGACTGATCTATAATGTCTTCAAGTGCCTCAGTAACAGTAGAGTAGCCTAAGCAAGCTAACTCATGTTTGCTTTCAGCAGATAGTGAGGCGCACAGTTCTTCAACATGCGCCTCAGAAAATGGAGTAAGATAATACTTACCTCTAGTTAAGACTTTGATTTCAGCCATAAAGTTTCTTAAAGCCAGAGTCTACTTGCTTAACAAAGTTATCATCCCTTGTCCGTGGGTTCCAATAACGCTCGTCACGCATCATCTCATTCAACGATGCCTCACTAATTGCATCTGCGGTTCCAGTAGGCGCACCCATTGCTGGCTCTTTCATTGCCGCCATGATTGCCTCAAGCGCAATAATCCCATCCGCACCTTCACACATACGCTCAATTGCTGGCATAGCTTCTTCTGGGAAGAACTTATTTGCAAACAATGACGCGGATTCAATCCGAGCAGTTGCGTTGTCACCAAGATTGCTGGCCTCTTTTTCAAGATCTGGCTCTTCTGGCATTGAATTCATGTACAGCTCTAAGCCCTTTTGGAACTCTTCGTTGCTGTAACCATTCTCAAAGCAATGCTCTGACCAACTCTTTAGTGCTTCGTTACCTACAGCTTCTGACTCGTCTACAAAGTCAGGCAGCTCATATTCACCAGCACTTAAAGGCACTCCCTCTTTGGGCTGACTCATTTCTTCTTTTAGCCGTTCACGAATGGCGTCTTCTTTTTCGCCAATCTTTGACTCAAGGCTTTTATAAGCACTCTCTAAATCTTCTGCTGTCTTGTATTTACCAGCAAGTAATTCTTCCGCAGCATCTACTTCTGCGCTTTGCTCTGTAGTTTCTACCTGATCCTCTGCTGGTGCTTCAGTAGTGGCTTCAGTATCGAGAAGTGTGTTTTCTTCAGACATTGTTTTTCACCTTATGGGAATGATTTATACGAGACTCAATAAGGCCAACGATATAACGCTGGCCTTCTAAGTGTCGAAGTTCTTCTGTTGAAACATGTGGCCCATTAACCATTTCAATAGTTATAGACCGAAGGTATTGAAGGACAGCCTTGCCTGCTGGCTTGCTAAATACTTCAGCAACATTAAGGCTGATCTCTCTGTCTTTTGCCTGTGGGCGCTGAATACCATCTACGCCCACGTTGATCTTGGCTTTTTCCAAAAGCTACTCCAACGGTTGTGGTGCAGCCTCTGGTGCAGCTTGTTGCTGCTGTGACATTTGCTGCATCATTGCAACTATTTCTCTACGCTCTGATTCGTCACGAATCAAGGTGTCAGGTACACCAAATTTTTTCGCAAGGTATGCAGCGGTCTCTTCTGAGTTGACTAATACTTGAGTAAGCTCAGGTCCAAACGCTGATTGAGCAAGCTCCATAAAGCGAGAAACGGATGTAATATCTGCATTTGACTGCGCCTGTGCGAGAGGCGAAACAGACTTAACCTTCACCTCGCGCCCGTTAACAGTGGGTATATCTATACGTCCTTGTTTTTTAAGGATATAAATGACGCGCTGCAATACTGGCTGCACAAGCTCTGCTTGCAATCTACCAAACGCTGAACCCACACGGCGAGACAGATCAGCCATACGTTCAGCAACCTCAGTCGCAGACGCTGGTGTCCGGTCAGGGTTGCCAAGCATGTCGTTGTAGAGAGCCCGCTTAATATTCAATCTCATATCAGAAAGAATTAATTGAGCTACGTCAAAACTGCCAGCGGCTTGAATAGGCTGTAATCCGCTTGAACCCATTGCCTTTGGAATGATTGTACCGGGAACCAAGTTAATAGTATCCGGGTTAATTACCCCGTCATCTTCCATTTGATAGATGCCAGAGATAGCCATCTGCGCATTTTCAAGGATTAGTTCTATTGTAAGGTTTGTTGTCTTGATTGCGGATAGGGCATTAATCAAAGGGCCACGACCATAAACTTCACCAGCACACTTAGACCAGCGGAAACATATGAATGGGTTAGATCCAACGCCCTTCATTTCTTTAGAGTATACTACGCTTTTTGTAGTCATACAGATTGCATAACTAACGTAAGCCTCTTCATTTATTTTGCTGTAATCACGGCAAACTATTTCAAGGATAGTAGTTGTCTTCTCAGGTGAGTTCTGAACTTGGTTCATTAAGTCAGGAGACATCTTAGCTTTTGGATAGAGAATGTTTATCTGACCAAACTTTATACCCTTACGCTCACGGAATACATGGTCGATCTTATCATCAGGGCCAGTATCAAGAACAACATGAGGCAGCGGAATGGCAGAGAAGTTAACGGGATTAACTGAATCCCCTTCTTCGCAAACCAATACACCAGTACCAACTGCCAAATCCATAAAAGATTCGTGTACTTCCTGTGAGAAATTTGAGTTCTGCAACACCTCGAACACATAGTCAGTAACTTCGTCAAGGTCGTTATTAACTGCATCCCTTTGATCTTTAGGTATTTCTGAGCCAGCCGTTAAGTCTGCCCACCTAGCAAAGTTAGGAACAAGCCCTGATTGCAGACGAGAAGCAAACTCTTGAACACCAACAACAGCGGTTTCGTCAAAGATCTTATCGTCTCTGCGCTGTCCCGGTGTTTCATGGTAGAAGGATTCACGCTGTGGTAGCGCGTACTCATAGCACTCATCGAACAACGGCACAAAGTTTTCACGCTTTGCTTTAGCCGATTCATAGAGCTTCATGTATTTTTGCGCTACATTATCCATTAGCTGCTGAACCTATCATAATAACCAATACCGCCACCGAGACCTGTAATCAGGCTTCTGCGCCCTCTTGATCCAGACCGTCTAGACGCACGACCCGCAGTAGAAACAGCCCCAAACTTAGAGATACGTTCTTGACGTATATTAGCAGAGCTTACAATCTTATCAGCTTCGGCTTGACGCTTTGCTTCTTGTTCAGCTTTGTACGTTGCTATCGCGTCCGTTCTAGCACGTTCAAGTTCTGCTGCTCTTGCTGCTGCTGCTGCCGCTTGCTCTGCCGCTTTCGCTTCTGCCGCTGCCGCTTCTTGCTCAGCTTGCTGCGCCGCAGTATCTTCTGCTGCTTGCGTGGAACCGCCGCCACCTCCGGGAAAACACATACTAATCTCCTATATCTACCTTCTGGATATGCACAAGATAAACGATAAATCAACGCACAATTACATCCTTGACCAAAGGCCCTGCCTACGATCTGGCCTTTTCTTAGCAAAAACATCGAATGAACGTCCAGCCACTACAGTTTTTGCTGGCTTTTGGTTGTTCATTAGGGCTCGTCCTTCTCCCGCACCAAGAAATAGGTACTGCGCAGCATCGTGAACGTGCGAAAACATATTCTTATCTGGCTTATCATCGAACCTTTCACCAGAAACTTGCATCCTTTTGTAAGCATACCCGCCTTCAAAGCCCTTGATTAGCTGTGGACAGCGCCGATCTATTAATAGTGCTGGCTTACCTTCAACCATCTTCGTCAACTGGGAGGAAACCGCCTCAAGTCGAAGGTCAACAGAGTTGGAGGGCGCTGGGAAAGCCCTCAAGCCAGCTCCGCGCATGATGTGAAAGGGAGTTGACTCATCAGTTTGCGCGCGGAAATCCCCTGACGGGTCGCCATATATAATGACCTCTCCGGCAGCGGCGAATCTAGTCGCCAATTCTTGTCTTAGCACTTCAGAAAAGCGCACGATCCCCATGTCTACAGCAACAATCTCTGACTGCACGAACCATCTGCCTCGAACCTTCTGTCCGATAACTGCCGCTGGCGTCAATCCAAAGTCTACGCCCACATAAAGCGGAACATTAGCGGCTACTGGTATTTCTTCCTTAGCAACGTGGACTTCTGCTGCAAACATTGGATACACAGGCTTTCCTTCTTGGATATGCCCCAATCTATTCATAACATAGACATCAATCCAAGACTTAGTTTTACCCTGTACTAGATTAGGGTAATAACTCTTCATCATATTCTTTTGGTTCTCAGCATCCTTGCTTGGAGCGTAGTCTTCTATCTCACCTTCCGGGGACTTTTTCTCGACCATGCCAGCGGGCTGCGTATAAAAACTCCAGTTGTCTGGTTTGACCAACATCTTAGCTTGCTCACGCGGTATATGATCTGGGATTGGTACTT
>ENA-UZXB01002537-UZXB01002537.1-metagenome-genome-assembly--contig:-Day-2-1m-contig-2537_pt1 | contig 33451 bp, 41 predicted proteins | sample MGYA00260339_ERZ794899 | MGnify/ENA metagenome assembly ERZ794899 | reverse complement strand
ATATTTCTAAGATTCATATCCTGTATTTTGAGGGCGCAAAAGTACCCTTAAACGATGAGTTTCAAGACTTTTAATACTTTTATTTTTTGTTCTAGATTTATTCTTAAAATTTAAGGTTATTCAAAAGATTAGCTAAGTTTGTTGAAAGGCTAATCTGATGAAAAAATCTACCTATTTAATAGTGTTATTATTTCTTTGTTGCTCAATATTTTCAGCTCTTCCAGCCCAGTCTAACAAAGAAAATTTTGAGACCTTAAAAAAGATTAATGAAAAAGTAATTTTATTACTAAGTGAGCATAAGTATTCTGAAATTACCATATTATTTGCTCCCGAATTGCAAATGCAACTTGGCTCTGCAAATTTGGAGCAAGTTTGGAACATGTTAAATTCTAAGTTTGGCGCATATAAATCAACAGGAACATCAATTGAAAAAGTAACTGCAGAAAAAATAACTGCGTTAACCGAAATAAACTTTGAAAATGAGTCTTTTGATTTAAGTACAAGTTTAAATGAAGGAGGGCTACTAAACTCTTTTAATATTCTGCCTCTTAGCAATAAAACGCCTTGGTTAAACCCGCTTTATGGTCAAGAAAGAAATACTAAAAAAACTAATATAAATGTTGGTAAAGTTGATCCATTATTAGCCGAATTACTTAGCCCGAAGAAAGATGAAAAAAAAGCAATTATCGTATTTGTTCATGGCTCAGGTCCTAATGACATGGATGAAACCTTAGGCCCCAATAAGTTCTTTAAAGATTTAGCTTATGGTCTTGCCAATAGATGTATCGCAAGTTTAAGATATAAAAAAAGAACTTATGACTATCCTGTTGCAATGGCCAAAAAGCAATTCGAAATTACGATTGATGATGAGGTAACAAATGATGCAGTTTTAGCAATTCAAAAAGCAAAAAGCTTGGGTTATAAAAAGATCTTTTTAGCAGGACATAGTTTAGGGGGACATATGGCACCAAAAATAGCAGACCAAGAAAGAGTTGATGGTGTAATTATTTTAGCAGGAAATTCAAGCCCATTGGTTGAATTACTAGTTCCTCAATTTGAATACCTTTTTAAAAATGACTCAACCTCAGGGATAACTGAATTTCAGTTGAACGCTATAAAAACTCAAGTAGAAACAGTTATATCGCGTAAATACGATAAAGACACGCATCCGATGATGTTGCCCTTAAGTATGAGTGCTATTTATTGGAAATCTTTAGAAGATTACCTCCCAATTAAAATTGCAAGCAAGCAAAAACTACCCTATTTAGTTTTAAATGGAAGTAGAGACTATCAAGTTGATGTAGCTCAAGCAAAGGCTTGGAGAAATGGTAATTCCAATAAATTTTCAAGAACCCGAATATTCGAGGGTTTAAACCATATGTTTATCAACGGTTCAGGAATTTGTTTACCTACTGAATACGAAAAAGTTGGCCATGTAGACTTGGCAGTTATCGAAGAAATAAAAAATTGGATCGAAGGATTAAACTAATGCAAGACATCAGAAAAAACTTCCCTTCTACTGTTTTAATGCTTGTAATTTTAATAATTGGCAGTGTTTATCTTTTCGAAGATTCAATGAGTAAATATCCGAGTTATTTGCATGCTTGGACACAAAGTGATCGTTTAGCTTTAGCTCAAAACTTTCAAGATAATGGATTCGACTTTTTTCACCCTGCTACATATAACCTGCTAACCAAAGATGGAGTCACTCAAGTTGACTTTCCAATTCATGATTATTTGGTCGCTGTATTCGGTAAAATATTTAATGCCGATTTGGTTTTTACTTTTAGACTATATAATCTAATCTACAGTCTAATTGGTTTGTTTTTCTTGTTTAGGTTATGTTTAAGTGCAGGTCTATCAGGGATAAGGTCAATCCTACTTACCAGTTTTTTCTTTACACTTCCTTTCTACGTCTACTACCAAAATGGATTTTTACCTTCAACAGCTTCACTAAGTAACCTATTAATAGGACTATTCTTTTTGTATAAATTCTTTAAAAATTCGAAAAGTAAAGTATTAGTAATCTCAACAATCTTTCTAAGTATATCAGCTTTGGCGAGATTACCATTTAGTATTTTCCTGTTCGCCTCTATACTCTTGATCTATTGGAAGCAATTTAAGAGCAAAAAATGGCAGCTTTTAGAAGGACTTCCTCTTATATTAGGTTTGGTTGCCGTTATTCTTTATCAGTTCTATAACAATCACCTTGGAAAAGTTTATGGTAGTATGTTTTTACAAGAATTTTTGTACGTAGATGGAGTTGAAAATCTTATTCAAATTATAAATACAGCGGCTGAAAGATGGAGCAATGATTTACTTAGTCCTTTTCATGCAGTATTATTTATAGGTCTGCTTTCAGCTAGTTTGTGGCAATTCTATAAAAACCAAAATACTATAACTCATTCTAAATCATTAATTGAGTGGTTTAGTATTTCTTCCATCGGTGTTCTACTCTATTTCTTTTTAATGGGAAATCAGTTTATAGATCATGATTATTATTATATAGATTCGATTTTACCATTGTTTATGATAATTGGAATAATTTGCTTTAGGTATGTTAGGGTTAGTAAATCTTGGTATACTCCTATTGCAAGCATTTGTATGATATCTTTCTTTTACTTTTTCTCTTACGCAAGCCAAATTCAAACCGAACGTTACACACCAGAATGGAATGATCGAATCGAATATGCATATTCTGTTTACAATAATTCGAAAAATGATTTTAAAAATTGGGGACTAAAGGAAAGCGATACTCTAACAGTTTTAGATGCCAATTCAACAAATATTCCTTTTACAATATACAGAACAAAAGGCTATACGAGTTTAAATAGTATGGAGGACTCGGTATTAGCTATATTAAAAAAACCAACTAATTATGTTGCACTTATAGATAGTTTTTTTAGGACAGATACTTACCGTGATTATCCAGAAATAATTAATGAGCTTGAGTTAGTAAATACAAATGAGCAAATCAGCCTATATAGAATTGACAAGGAAGATGATGGCCCAAAGGATTTTTTTGACAACTATATATTCAATACAGACTTTGATTTTGATAACACTAGGCCTAATTATTTTAACTATAATGGCTTTACTAATCAGGTTGAGAAAGATGGCAACAAATCATTACAAATAAATCCTGAAAACGCTTTCAATCTCACATTTTCGGATACAATAAGGAAGCTCAATCTAAATAAGCCATTAAGAATAATCGTAGTCGCAGACTATTTTCAAGCAGATACAATTTCTAAGATACAATTGGTCTGCCAGTTTGGTAATTATTACAAAGCCCATTACACACAAAACACCTTAACAGAAATAGATTCAGTAGTTAATAAAACTTATAAATGGGCTATACCTGCGGAGAAGCTTAAGGAAAATCAACAGATTAAGATTTACTATTGGAATCAGGATAAATTAAAGGTTAATATAGATAACTACCACCTACTTATATATCAATAAATGGAAGCAATTAATTACAAAGCATTTATCGTAAGAGAGAATGAAGATGGTTCATTTTCTAGAAGAATTGAAGAAAAGTATACCACAGAACTACCTGATCATGAGGTATTAATAAAAGTAAGCTATGCAGCCTTGAATTATAAGGATGCTTTATCCTCTAACGGTCATAAAGGAATAACAAGACAGTTTCCTCATACGCCGGGAGTTGATGCTTGTGGCATTGTTGTTAGTTGCACTGATGGTAGTTTTAAAAAAGGAGATCAAGTTATTGTTACTTCGTATGATTTTGGAATGAATACTTCAGGTGGGTTTCAAGAATATATTAGAGTTCCTTCTAAATGGCCGATGAAACTTCCAGAAGGAATGACCCTAGAAGAATCTATGGTACTTGGAACAGGAGGATTCACTGCTGCTCTATCATTATATAAAATGGAACAAAATGGACAAAACCCAGATATGGGACCAATTTTAGTAACAGGCTCTACAGGTGGTGTTGGAAGTATGGCAGTTAATATTGCAGCTCAGCAAGGATATGAGGTAATTGCAGCAAGTGGCAAAAAAGAGTCGCATGATTATTTAAAAGAATTAGGTGCATCTAAAATTATTTCAAGGGAAGATGTAAATGACCAATCTGGAAGACCTTTACTTAGAACTCAATGGGCAGGCGCGATAGATACTGTTGGCGATAATACGTTAGCAACCTGCATAAAAGCTTGCGGTAGAAATGGTAGTATTGCAGTTTGTGGTTTAGTACAATCTCCAAAATTAGAAACTACCGTTTACCCATTTATTTTAAACGGAATAAATGTTTTAGGTATCGAAACTGCAGAAACACCTAGAGAGATTAGATTGAAAATATGGAAGCTTTTAGCAAGTAATTGGAAACCTAAAAAGTTGAACTCTGTGAAAAGAATTATTTCAATGGATGAGCTCGAAAATTCAATTGAATTAATGCTCAAAGGAAAATCTTTTGGAAGAGTTGTAGTAAAATTATAAATCGCATTATAGATTAACATACTGTATTTCAATTAGTAATCTTATATTTTAAATGTATAAACATATATTTGTTTAATTATTCGATTATTTTATTAAACAAAATTTACACTTTCATGTTTCGTATTTAAATCATATAAAATTATAATCATGAAAAACTTTAAGTACTTACTCTTATTATTTTTATCTGTATCAATTTCATTTTACTCATGCGATGACGACGACGATGATAATAATACACCATCAACTCCTGCAGCTACAGGGCCAACTCAAAATATTGCAGAAATAGCAATTGCTGATTCAAGAACTGATAGCTTAGTAGTGGCATTATCTCATGCCAATTTAGTATCAACTTTTCAAGGAATCGGAAATTTCACTGTTTTTGCTCCAGACAACCAAGCTTTTAGAGATTTATTAGCCACAGACATGAGTTGGAATAAAATTACAGACATAGATACAACCGATTTGAAAGATGTATTATTTTACCATGTGCTTGGAAGCAAAGTAATGTCTGGTAGTTTAACTGACGATACTTATGCAACAACATTAAATATTCAAGGTAGTGTGAATAATGAAGCGACTGTTATAGAAGTTGATGTTAATGGAAGCAGTGTTTCACTTAACAACAATGCATCTGTCGACCAAGCTGATATTGAGGCAACAAACGGCGTTATTCATATTATTGATGCGGTAATTATGCCAAGAAATATAGTAGAGTTAGCCATAAACGATGAGCGTTTTTCTATTTTAGTTCAAGCATTACAAGTATTTGGTGATACTTTAACAGGGGCACTTTCAGGTCCTGGACCATTCACAGTATTCGCACCTACAAACGATGCTTTCCAAGCTTTATTAGATAGTGATTCAACATGGAATACTTTAAGCGATATTCCAAGAGCTACATTAAATACTGTATTGAAATACCATGTTATTCCAAACGCAAATGCTCAATCTAGTAGCTTAATGCAAAGCCAGTCTTTAACATCTTTAAACAACTTAACCCTAACTGTTGATTTAAGCAATGGTGCTCAATTGATGACATCATCAATGGAACAAGGAAATGTAAATATAATTGTAACTGACGTGCAAGGAACAAACGGAGTTGTTCATGCTGTAGAGGAAGTATTACTTCCGTAGTTAAATTTTAGTGTGGAAAAGGAGCTGTTAACGCAGCTCCTTTTTTTATTTTTATAGGTTTATGAAAAGAATTACCAATAAAGACATCAAAGAGATGTCACACGTTTATAGATTGAATTTAATTAACTCTATAAATGGATATAAAGCAGCTAACCTAATTGGAACAAAAGGAGTAAATGGTGAAAACCTTGCCATTATAAGTTCTGTAATACATTTAGGTTCAAATCCGCCCCTACTAGGTTTTATAATGAGACCTACAACAGTTGGAAGAGACACCTATAGAAACATTATTGAAAATGGCTCATATACCATTAATCACGTCCACACTAAAATTGTAGAAAAAGCTCACTATACGTCTGCAAATTTAGAATTTGGTGTATCAGAATTTGAAAAATGTAAACTGACTCCACAGTATAAAAATGACTTTATAGCTCCTTATGTTGAAGAGAGTAATATTCAGGTAGGAATGAGTTTGGTAGAAGAAATTCCTATTCCTTCAAATGGAACAATTTTAATGGTTGGTAAAATTGAGGAAATCCATATTCATGATTCAATAATTGCAGAAAATGGCCAAATTGATCTTAATGCTGCAGATACAGCCGCTATTTCAGGTTTAAACCGATACCATAAAGTCGAACAAGTAGCTCAATTTCCATATGCTAGACCTGAAGAAATTCCGAATTTTTAATTAGAATTATGGTAGTAATTTAGAGCTACTATGAAGCTAGAGGAATCTTTTACTAATCCTGAAGAGATTTTTGGACCTAAAACGAAAATCTTAAATCTAAAAAGAAACCAATTTGTACTGGAACCAAATAAAACCGAAATGCATATCTATTATGTCATTTCAGGATCCGTAGCTAGTTTTATAGAAAAAGATGGCGAAGAAGTCTGCATGGCGATTCATACCAAAGGCAACTTCTTTTCAGAATATAGCTCTTTTATAGCCCAAACCCCAAGCCAATCTTATTCTAAAACCTTGCAAAATTGCAAGCTAGCTGCAATAAATTACCACATTCTACAAGCTGCCTACGATATCTCCAAAGATCATGAAAGAAAGGGTCGCCTAGTTAGTGAGCAGCTGTACCAATCACTAAATAAAAGAGTTACAGATTTATTAACATTAGATGCCGAAGCTCGGTACCTTAAATTTATTGAAGAAAGACCTGATGATATTTTAGAGATACCCTTAAAATACATTGCCTCTTATTTAGGAATGACTCCCGTTAGTTTGAGTAGAATTAGAAAAAAAATTAGTAATTAATTTTCTTATCCTATGTTAAGAAACTTCTTTTTAAGTTCTCTCAACTTTGACTTAACATTAAAACAAATACTATGAAGTCATTACTTATTACAATTACATTATTAATTAGCACAGTTTCTTTTGAGTCAATTTGACGAACGATTTTATTATCCGCAAAAAGATTGGACCTTAATTGCTGACAGCATTGAGTAAAAAGAAGTTTCATTTTCAATTGAATCTGGAACCATTACTGGTATAGAGTTAAAGCCAGAGGGAGAATTCAATGGAAATATTCTATTTTTTCACGGTGCAGGTGGAAATGTATCCACGTACTTGCCGATGACAGTTCCATTTTCTAAATCGGGATTTAGAGTTATGATGATTGATGTACGAGGCTATGGAAAATCTAGTGGAACTCCCACTCATGTGGGAATCACCGAAGATGCTCCTGAAATTTTAGATTGGTTATTAGCACAAGAAAACTATAAATCAAATAAGCCAATTGTTTACGGTGCTTCTATGGGAACTCAAATTGCTACTCACATAACGGCAGAATTCTCGGACAAAATAGATGGCTTAATCTTAGATGGCGCTATTACTTCTTTTACAGATATTGCGCTATTTTCTGCACCAGAGGAACAGAAAGCAGTAATTCAACAATTTGTTACTTCACCTTACTCAGCTATTCAGGATATTAAAAACATTGGAAACACTCCTGTTCTTATTGTTCATTCTGAAGGAGATTCGGCTGTGCCATAAAAAATGGGCAAAGATTTATATAATGCAGCAAATGACCCAAAGTTATTCTACGAATACGAGGGTGAGCATTTAGAAGCTCCTCAAAAGCATATTACTGAGCTTGTTTTAAAAATAGAGCAATTGATGAAGTAATAATCTTACAGTTACCCCAAACAAAAAGCCCTTTCGGATTACCGAAAGGGCTTTAAGCATTAAAAAAATATATGGTACTATGCTACTTTTACGTCAATAGCATTTAATCCTTTTCTTCCTTCTTTTAAATCGAACGTTACTGCATCTCCTTCACGCACCTCGTCAACAAGACCGCTAATGTGTACAAAATATTCTTTGTTCGTTTCGTCTTCTGTAATAAAACCAAATCCTTTAGTTTCATTGAAGAACTTTACTATTCCTTTACTCATGGTAATTAATTAATTATTATAAAATGCAAACCTACACTAATAAAACAGAATACAGTCTTTTTTATGTGAAATAATCGCAAAATTTACCTTATTACTGTGTTATCAGATACATATTCTACCTTGTTTTAGAAGAATCTGACACCAAATGTTTGATTTCAGTTATCTCTTTAGGAGTTAAGTCTCTCCATTGACCTAAAGGAATATCTAGCTTTACATTCATAATTCTTACTCTTTGCAGGGATTTTACTTTATATTCCAAATGCTCACACATTCTTCTAATCTGGCGATTCATTCCTTCTGTGAGTACTATCCTAAACTTGTATTGACCTAACTTTTCAACCTTACATTTTTTTGTTTTGGTTCCTAAAATCGGAATACCATCACTCATTTTCTTTACAAAAACGTTATCAATCGGTCTATCAACGGCAACAATATACTCCTTCTCATGATTATTCTTAGAACGCAATATCTTATTTACAATATCACCATCGCTAGTAAGAAAAATTAAGCCTTCACTAGGTTTATCTAATCTACCTATTGGGAAAATTCGTTTTTTATGATTGATATAATCAATGATATTGTTCTTCTCGTTTTTAGCATCGGTTGTACAAACAATGCCTCTTGGCTTGTTAAAGGCGATATAAACAAATCTTTCTTTAAGCTTCTTGGGCTTATTAACAAATTCTCCATCAACAACAACTTCATCACTAACAGAAACCTTAGCTCCCTTTTGTGGAATTTCTCCGTTTACGGTAACTCGTTCCTGCTCGATAAGCTTATCCGCTTCTCTTCGTGAGCAATAGCCTAATTCACTTAAAAATTTATTTAGTCTTACTACAGTCATGCTTATTCAGAGGCTTCCTCTTCCCTATTTTTTACGTGCTTTTCAAGCCATTGATCTTGCTCCCATAGCAAATGAAGTATACTTTCTTTCGCTCGATAGCCATGGCTTTCTTTCGGCAAAATTACTAATCGAACAGTAGCCCCCAATCCTTTTAGCGCATTAAAATATCGCTCGCTCTGCATTGGGTATGTTCCTGAGTTATTATCGGCCTCACCGTGGATTAATAATAAAGGAGTTTTCATTTTTTCGGCATGCATAAAAGGCGACATTGTATAATAAACCTCAGGTGCTTCCCAATAATTACGCTCTTCACTCTGAAAACCAAAAGGAGTCAATGTTCTGTTATAAGCTCCACTTCTTGCTATTCCTGCAGCAAACAAATCTGAATGAGATAATAAATTAGCAACCATAAAAGCTCCATAACTATGGCCGCCAACAGCAACCCTATTTCTATCGTTATAACCTAAATCATCAACCGCATCAATTGCTGCTTTAGCATTGGCAACAAGCTGCTTTCTAAAAGAATCATTTGGTTCTTCATCTCCTTCTCCAACAATTGGAAAGGTAGCACCATCTAAAACAACATAACCTTTAGTAACCCAGTAAACAGGAGAACCATAGTATGGATAAGTGAATTTATTAGGATTTTGAGTATTTTGACCGGCGCTAGACTTGTCCTTAAATTCTCTTGGGTAAGCCCATAGAATCATTGGCATTTTCTCTTTTTTCGACTTATCGTATCCTACAGGTAAATAAAGTGTTCCGGTTAAATCAAGCCCATCTTCTCTTTTGTAATTGATAACCTCTTTATGTACATTCTGTATACTTTTAAAAGGATTTTCAAATGCAGTTAATTGGTTCAACTCTTTAGATTCTAAGTCTCTTGAATAATAATTTGGATACTCACTGGGAGATTCAATTCTTACAAGCAATTGATTCTTTTCTGAATCATAAATTCTTAAATCCTCTTTTTTGTTAGCAAACTCAGATTGATAAAGTCTTTTGGTTAATTGAGTTTTTAAATCTAATTCATCTAAAAATGGAAATTGCCCTTCTTCACTAAATCCATCTCCTATTAAAAACGCTTTATCGTCTTTTATATCAAGAACATAACTTCCGTACTTGTTTCTCTTGGTTTCAAATCCACCAGGATCGCTGTACCTATCTTGGTAATTCCTATCATACAATACTTTTGCTTTTTCGTTCGCATTAGATGGATTGAATAAATATACTTTAGTATTTCTCGTTTTCCACCAATAATCATAAGCTATTGCTTGAGTTTTAGAACCCCAAGAGATACCTGAATAACGGTTTATCGTTTTTAAAATACTTTTTCCTTCACCCTTAAAAGGTGATTCTAACTGAAAAACTTCATCTCTAAACTCAACTTCCATTGCAGGATCTCCTTCATCTAAAGCCTCAGCATAAATTAATGTAGCCGGTTGATCAGATCTCCAAGAAATGTTTCTTCTGCCCTTTCTTGTCGACATAAAACCTTTAGGTAAATCTTCAATAAGTGGAACTTCTAAAACGGTATTTACTTTTTTTCCTGATTTGTCATAAATAACTGTTTTACTAGGAAATCTTCCGTAAGTCACTAAATACGAAAATGGTTTTTCCACAGTACTTACCATAATATATTCTCCATCTGGAGAGAAAGAAACACTCCTATACATTTCAGAAGGTAAAAACAAAGTGCTATTTCCTTTAAGGTCCACCTTGTGAATTTCTGATAAAGCCAACTGCTCAAAATTAAATTCGTCGTTCGGGTTTTTTAATAAGTCCTGATAGGTTCTGTTTTGAGCCTTTTTACCATCGTTTGAAGAAATTGTGGGACCTGCAGGAATAGCTTCTTCTGTATTAATTAATTCCTTTCTGTCTTTTGAAAGCATTTTTACTAAAAGTGATTTACTATCTTCAAACCAATTAATTACATCTCTTAAGTTAGCATTTACATTAGCTTCGGTAATTTTAGTTACGCTAGCATTTGCAATATCCAAAACCCATACCTCTACTCCTTCTTGAGTGGTGTTGGTTAAAGCAATTTTTGTATGGTCGGGAGACCAAGAAAAATTTGCCAACTTGGCATTCTCAGGAATTCCTGCCACATCTTTAAGTTTAGAGCCGTCTTTCATAGCTCTTACTTTTACATTTTTATAATAATTGGTTCTGCTTCCAATACTTGTTTTTGGGTCAATTCTTAAACCTCCTAAACGCAACTCCTCTTGCGATAAATCTGCAATGGTTTTGTAAGGATCTCTGTAAAGGAAAATCATATACTCCTTTTTATAATCCATTAAAACTGATGGTGCTAAACTAACATCTACTAAATCTAAAATTTCTTGACTAGGTTTCTGATAAGTTAGGTTTTCTTGAGCGTGGCTCGCTAAGGCCATAAATGCGATTAGGATTAATGCGATTCGTTTCATAAATATTGTTTTTTTGATAGGTGAACGAATATACGAAATGCTATAAGTCGAATAAATATTATTTGATGGATGGTAGTCAGTGTTCAATATTCAGTTAACAATATTCAATTTTCGGTATTAACTATTGAATATTTCATAATTGATAATTCATAATTTTAAATTCCCCATTTCGACTATCGCTCAATGTGACAATTTAAAGGGTATTAGTAATTCATTTACTTCCATCTCGATACAATTTCACTTACAGTAAAATCATACTTCGATAAACTCAATAATCACTCGATGTCCGTTTCAATTCAACATTCATAATTCAATATTAAACCCGCCTTCTTTGTATTTCCAAGGACCCGCATTCTAAGCTATAGATTCAGTATTGAAAAATTCGTAATTGATAATTCGTAATTCGTAATTGAAAAATTTAAATTCCCCATTTCGACTATCGCTCAATGTGACAATTTAAAGGGTATTAGTAATTCATAATTCAACATTCATAATTCTCCATTCAACCCTGCTTCATTGCATTTCGGTGGACTGGCATTCTTCATTCCACATTCTAGATTCCACACACTACATTCTCCATTAAACCTTACTTTTGCAGAAAATTAACAGCATGGCAAGTTTTAAAGAGTTAGGAGTCGATTCGAACATAATAAAGGGATTAAACGAATTGGGAATAATTGATCCTTCACCGATACAAGAAAAGGTTATCCCTTTACTTTTAAATAGCCAAGAAGATTTAGTTGGTCAGGCACAAACCGGAACAGGGAAAACTGCCGCTTACGGAGTTCCGTTATTGCAGAAAATAAATTCTAAAAGTAAAATGGTACAGGGCTTAATACTTTGTCCTACAAGGGAATTAGGTCAGCAAGTGGCTAAGCAGTTGTTTAAGTTTACCAAGTACACCGACAAAATATTTACCGAAGCAGTTTATGGCGGAGAGCCAATTGACAGACAGATAGATCGTTTGAAAAGACCGACTCATATTGTAGTAGCAACTCCAGGCAGACTGATAGATTTATTGAAAAGAAAAGCGGTTGATTTAAGCGCAGTGAAGACCATTATTTTAGATGAAGGTGATGAAATGCTAAGCATGGGTTTTAAAGCTGAGCTCGAAGAAATCTTGAGTTTTGTAACCGAAGCAAAAAGTAAGTGGTTATTTTCTGCTACGCTGCCTCATGGAATTAAGAACATTGTAAACATGCACTTTTCTGCAGATGCACATCGAATTCAGGTTGATGGACAAAATGTGGTTAACAGCAAAATTGAGCACAGGTATTTGTTATGCGAAGAAGCAGAAAAGTTAGCAGTACTTGTTCAGTTTTTGAAAGTCACTAAAGAAGAAAGAGGCATTATTTTTTGCAGAACCAAAAAAGCGGTAGAAAAGCTATCAAAGCAATTGCAAGCAAAGAATATTTCGGCTGACGGAATACAGGGAGACTTAAAGCAATTGGAAAGAGAAAAGGTATTAAGAGCCTTTAAAAATGGAAAGCTAAAACTTTTAGTTGCAACCGATTTGGCTGCTCGTGGATTAGATATTCCTGAATTAGCCTATGTAGTGCATTACCAAATGCCCGACCATGATGAATATTACACCCACCGCTGTGGCAGAACAGCTCGTGGTGGCAAAGAAGGCTATTCTTTAGCCTTAGTAAATTCTCAAGAGCTAAAATCACTGCGCTTTTTCGAGAAGAAATTAGGAATTCATTTAGAGCAAGTTAGGGCGGTATAAAAAATTAATTGGATTGGTTTAAAAAATAATTATCTTGTAACACGAAAAACCAATTATGATTGAACCAAACAGGAAGTATAGCTATCCGACAACAAACGTTTACAAACGCTTAATACCCGGTTTTGTATTTGATTTACAGTCAATTATACAATTCAAAACACAAAAACGAAGTAAAATATAATATGGATATGACGCACAGGAGTGCGTCATATCCTATTGTTATATGCAAGCTGAAAAAACACAAGTAATAAAATGACACAAATTAAAAAGATTGAACACGAAATCTCTTCATTAAGAGAAAAATTACAAAAACACGAACTTTATGAAAGTTTAAAATCAGTTTCTGACATAAGGACTTTTATGCAGAACCATATTTATGCTGTTTGGGATTTTATGTCGCTTTTAAAAGCTCTACAAATTGAGTTAACGAATGTTCAAGTTCCTTGGACTCCTTCAAAAAATGCAACGTTATCAAGATTTATTAATGAAATTGTACATGGAGAAGAAAGTGATGTTAACGAATTAGGAGAGCCTAAAAGTCATTTTGAAATGTATTTAGACGCTATGACTCAGATGGGTTCAAGTACCTATGAGATTGATAAATTCATTACTAACATAACTTCAGGACAAAGTGTCAACTTCGCATTAAATGAGTGCGATATTGATGAAAAAGTAAGTGATTTTGTTAAATTTTCATTTTCAATAATTGAGACAGGAAAACCTCATTTAATTGCTTCGGCATTCACTTTTGGGAGAGAAGATGTAATTCCTGATATGTTTATTGAAATATTAAAAAATGCGGATTCAGAAAACAAACTTTACAATAAATTAACTTATTACCTTGAAAGACATATTGAACTTGATGGAGACGAACATGGTCCTCTTTCCCTTCAAATGATTGAAGAATTATGTGATAATAATGAAACGAAATGGAATGAAACTTTAGTAGTTGCTAAACAATCTTTAGAAAAAAGGATTTTGCTTTGGGATGCTATTAACGAATTGATAAAAAAAGGAAAGCCAGCATATAACAATGGCTATAAATAATGCGGGCATTTGTGGTTAAGAAAGCTTCTTCTTGTTATGGTGAAGCTAAAACTGCAATTCGTAATATTGAATCCAAAGTATCTGCCGAACGTAGAAAAGAGTGGGAATTTAAACTGCAACAACATAATGATGCGGTTTCACTTCAAAAGGAAAGGATTAATGCAGTCAAAGATATTGCCGTTGCTTACTACAAAAGAAATAGAACACAACATAGTTATACCTATATTATAAGATAATAGATTTTCTTTTCTTAGAAACTATCTTGCTGCATCATACAATATTTAAATCTAAAAAAGCCCTTCAGAGATGAGGGGCTTTTTAGCACCCACTCTTTGTATTAAGTAACAGATGTTACTTTGGAACAGACAGGAGGATGAAGATGAAAATGCTAAGTCGTCTTTACAGTATTACAATCAATTGAGGGAATAATTTTCTGTGACTCATAACAATCGCTAAAAAAATCATAACTTGCTTAAGCAAGAAACGCTTTTTAGCGTAACGTTGTATGGGTGATTGTTTTAATCGTTTCCATTTCATCTTTTGTTGCTTCTGTGTTGTTCAAATACAAACTATCTTTTATAGCAATTGTAAATGAGCGAGAAGCATTAACAATTGCTCCCCAAATCTTTCTTGCTTCCCAAATTCTATCATAAGCTGCATTATTCTGAAAACCAACCATAAAAGCTACTGCCGTTCCGATTAAACCAACTGGAGTTAGTGGAACTTGCAACCATTTTATATTCAATAACTCATATAATGAGGTGATTGCTGTAGCAAGAATTAAGAGAAAAATTAGCTCTCTCTTCGTCCAAATAATTACATTTTTAAACGGAAATCTTCGTTGAGTATACATGCTTTAATATTTATATGTAAATAAACTTAATTACCTTGCTTGTTCCAAGAAATTCAATTTATTGAATACTTAAAATCTTATCAGGCATGGAAATAGAAAAAGTAAACCTAAACTCGAAATTGAGCAGCTTCAGCGAATTATGGAGTCCAAAAATTGCTGGGGAATTAAACGGACAGCACATTAAACTGGCTAAACTAAAAGGCGATTTTGTAATGCATCATCATGAAAATGAAGACGAGCTCTTTTATGTTATTAAAGGAACCCTTTTTATTGAAATGAAAGACAAAACAATTGAGTTAAACGAAGGCGAGTTTGTAGTAATACCAAAAGGAGTTGAGCACAAATCATTTGCTCCTGAAGAAGTCAGTATTTTATTATTTGAGCCTACTACAACTTTAAATACCGGAAACACCAAGAATGAATTGACGGTTGAGAAGCCTGATCAAGTCTAGAAGATATTAAATCATACATTCAAGGAACTTACGATTTAAAGATTGTCGCTTTTTGTACATTAATCGAGCATTGGGTAATATTTTGCCGATTCGATTTAATGTAAGACCTGAAATAACAATATTTGAATTGAATAAGGCTTAACAAATACAAAAATTTAATCCATGGAAAAAACAGTTAGCGAAGCAATACAATACCGAAGATCTGTTCGTGTTTACACAGATGAAAAGATTGAAACAAGTAAGGTTAAGCAATGCCTTAGGAATGCTTCTCTTGCTCCAACGAGCAGCAATCTTCAGCTTTGGGAATTTTATCATTTAACGGACAAATCAATTCTAGAAAAAATGAAACCGCTTTGTTTAGGTCAAAATGCAGCAAATACTGCACAACAATTAGTTGTTGTAGTGACCCGAAAAGACTTATGGCCGCAAAGGGCTAAAGCTAATAAGGACTTTGTAAGAGAAACTTACCACCAAGAAAATTTAAGTGAACGAGATCAAAAACGAAAGAAAATGGCATTGGATTATTATGGAAAACTGATCCCTACCCTATATGCCGACTTTCTAGGAATTTTGGGCTGGATAAAATATGCCATATTCCAAGTAGTTGGATTGTTTCAGCCAACTTATCGTCAGTCAAGGTTAAGCGACATGCGCATAGTTGCTCACAAAAGCGCGGGTTTAGCTGCACAAAACTTTATGATTAGCATGGCTGCCATTGGCTATGACACTTGTCCGATGGAAGGAACGGATACTTTGAGAGTTAAAACGCTTTTAAAGCTTCCTAGAGGAGCAGAAATAAACATGGTTATTTCTTGTGGAATTAGAGACGAAAAAGGAATTTATGGCCCGCGATTTCGGGTACCTTTTCAAGAAGTTTACTTCGAAGTTTAAACCCTATACCTTCTTACAAACTCTCTACTCAGTTCAATTAGCGGATACATCACCTCATCATTTTCTAAAAAATGTACTCGATCTCGGTAAAAACCGATTGCCTTTTGAATAGCCTGCGATGTCTTCTCATCTCTAAACTCCAGAGCCTGAGTTGCTGTAAACCATTCAATTGCTAATACTTTTTCTAAATTTTCAACCACTCGAAGCAGCTTGGTAGCAGCGTTTGCTCCCATACTTACATGGTCTTCTTGTCCGTTTGATGAGTCAATGGTATCAACCGAAGCAGGAGTTGCCAATTGCTTGTTCTGACTAACAGCAGATGCAGCAGCATATTGAGCAATCATAAAGCCAGAGTTTAAGCCAGGATTGCCAACTAAAAAAGCAGGAAGTCCTCGAGTTCCGCTTACTAATTTATAGCATCTTCTTTCAGATATAGATGCTAATTCAGCAGCAGCAATAGCCAAAAAGTCTAACACTAAAGCCAAGGGTTGACCGTGAAAATTACCTGCAGAAACTACCTCATCGGTTTCTATGAAGATAGTTGGGTTGTCAGTTACTGAGTTAATTTCCGTTTCAGTTACCTTTTTTGCATGAGCGATTGTGTCCTTAGAAGCCCCGTGAACCTGTGGCACGCATCTTAAGCAATAAGGATCTTGTACATGGGCCTTTTTGCGTTTTATCAATTCACTACCTTCTAAATAGGTATTTACTGCCTTAGCCGTCGCTATTTGACCTTCATGAGGTCTTACTTGGTGAATTAAATGATTGTACGGCTCTATTCTCCCATCAAAAGCATCGATAGAAGTAGCTGCGGCAAAATCTGCCCAAGCGCTAAAATGCTCCAATTGAATCATGCAATGGGTAGCATAGGCACTCATAAATTGAGTTCCGTTTAACAATGCCAAGCCCTCTTTAGATTGCAACTGAATTGGATCCCACCCCATTTGCTGGTTAATTCCTGCACCTGTGCTGCGTATGTTATTATGGTATACTTCCCCTTGACCTATTAAGGGCAATGACAAATGAGCTAAAGACGCTAAATCTCCTGATGCGCCCAATGAGCCTTGCGTATAAACAATTGGTGTAACATCATGATTGTAAAAATCAATTAATCGTTGCACCGTTGCTAATTGAACTCCCGAATGACCTTGAGACAATCCTTGAACCTTCAACAAAATCATTAATCGAACGATTTCTTTTGGCACCTCCTCGCCCATTCCGCAGGCATGCGATATTACAAGGTTTGTTTGTAACTGACCTAAATCTTTCTTAGATATTTCCGTATCGCAAAGCGAACCAAAACCTGTATTAATTCCGTAAATCGGAGCTTCTGACCGTTCTACTTTTTCATCTAAATAATCTCGACAAGCTATTATTTTCTCTTTAGCTGAATCGCTTAGTTTTAATTTCTTGTGTTCAGTTATAATTGTCTTTATTTCAGCAATACTTAAGAAATCACCGCTGATTAAATGAAAAGTGTCTGTCATGTTTTTGTTTGTTTTAATTCCAAATTTGTCCACTTCGACTCCGCTCAGTATGACAAAAATTAAGAGAGTTTTTCTATCAGTTGCTCTGCTGTTACTTTATTTTGTTCACCTGTTTCCATGTTCTTCAAGCTTAATTCACCAGATTCCATTTCCTGTTCTCCTACCAATACCACATAAGGAACCTGCTTTTGATTGGCAAATTTCATTTGCTTTTTCATTTTTGCAGCATCCGGATAAATCTCCGCTTTAACATCTTTAGCTCTTAATTTCTGTAATATGGGCAGGACATAAGCTTCTTCCTTTGCTCCAAAATTTATGAATAAAACTAGCGTTCCTTCTTTGACCTGTTCTGGGAATAAGTTCAACTCTTCCATCACATCGTAAATACGATCTGCACCAAAAGAAATTCCGACTCCTGACATATTTGGCAATCCGAAAATACCAGTTAAATCAGCATATCTTCCACCTCCACAAATACTACCCATTTTGACCTCATTGGTAACCACTTCGAAGATTGCTCCTGTATAATAATCTAAGCCGCGAGCTAGTGTTACATCTACCTCAACTTTCGCTTTTTGCAATGTAATTACATCTAATAAATTAAAGATATATTCTAGCTCTTCAATGCCTTTTAGACCAACTTCAGAAGCAGAAATATATTCTTTCAACTTATTCAATACCAATTCTTTATCACCATTCAATTCAAACAAAGGTTTAATTGAAGCAATTTCAGAATCTGTCAAACCTTTTTGACCTAATTCTTCTTTAACTTTTTCTATTCCAATCTTTTCTAGCTTGTCAATTGCAACCGTTATATCTACAATTTTTTCAGGTCTTCCGATAACCTCAGCAATGCCGCTAAGTATTTTACGGTTATTGATTTTTATGCTAAAATCATTTAAACCTAAATTGCTTAAAACCTCATCAAAAATTTGAATCAGTTCTACTTCATTAATTAATGAATCAGAACCAATTACGTCTGCATCACATTGGTAAAACTCTCTGTACCTTCCTCTTTGCGGACGGTCTGCTCTCCATACTGGCTGAATTTGAAAGCGTTTAAATGGAAATACAAGATCGTTTTGGTGCTGCACTACATATCGTGCAAAAGGAACAGTTAGATCGTAGCGAAGAGCTTTGTCTGAAATACTTAAGATAGCATTTGCCGAGTTTCCTTCTTCTATGGATTGTTGATCAGCTTTCTTTAAATAATCTCCTGAGTTTAAAACACTAAAAATTAAACGATCTCCCTCTTCTCCGTACTTTCCTGTTAGAGTACTTCTATTCTCCATAGTCGGAGTCTCTATCTGCTCGTAAGCATATCGCTTAAAACTCTTGCGTATGGTATCAAAAATATAGTTTCGTTTCGCCATTACTTCTGGCGAAAAATCTCTAAACCCTTTTGGTATTCCAATTTTCATTTTTTTTTCTTTGGTCATTGCGAGGTTTGAGCCTGTGCAGAGCAAAGCTAAGTAAAGCAATCTTTCTAATAATAAGCAGATTGCTTCTTCCGCTGTCGCTCCATCGCAATGACGTTGCAATTAAATAATTAACACATTCCTAATTCGTAATTTATTTCACCAGTTTTCTATACTTAAACTTCTGTGGTTCTGTACCTAATCGTTTTCTCTTGTTTTCTTCGTATTCAGAGTAGCCACCTTCAAAATAATAAACATTTGCATCGCCTTCGAATGCTAAAATGTGTGTACAAATACGGTCTAAAAACCAACGGTCGTGAGAAATAACTACCGCGCACCCTGCAAAGTTTTCTATACCTTCTTCCAAAGCTCTTAAGGTATTCACATCAATATCATTGGTAGGCTCATCTAATAAAAGCACATTGGCTTCTATCTTAAGCGTCATGGCTAAATGCAATCGGTTTCTTTCTCCACCTGATAATACGCCAACCTTTTTATTCTGGTCGCCACCATTAAAGTTGAATCTAGACAAATAAGCTCTAGAGTTTACAATCTTACCTCCTATTTCCATTTGGTCGTTACCACCGGCAACAACTTCAAAAACTGTTTTTTCAGGATCTAAATCCGCGTGAGCCTGATCTACATATCCTAATTCAACGGTAGAACCTACCTTAAAATCACCAGAGTCAGGAGTTTCTTCTCCCATTATCATTTTAAATAGCGTTGTTTTACCAGCGCCGTTAGGACCAATAATTCCTACAATACCTGCTGGCGGAAGTTTAAAGTTTAAGTTTTCATAAAGTAAGCGATCACCAAATCCTTTAGAAACACCATTGGATTCAATTACTTCATTACCTAAACGCTGTCCATTAGGAATAGGAATTTCAAGCTGCTGAACCGCTTCTTTGCCTCCTTCTTCCATCAACTTATCGTAATTAGCTAAACGAGCTTTAGACTTGCTTCTTTTGGCTTTAGGATTCATCCTAGACCATTCCAATTCTTTCTCTAGGTTCTTTCTTCTCTTACTTTCTTGTTTCTCTTCAGCTTTCAATCTTTTCGATTTTTGCTCTAACCAAGAAGTATAGTTTCCTTCAAAAGGAATTCCTTGACCGCGATCTAATTCTAAAATCCAACCAGCTACATTATCTAAGAAATAACGGTCGTGAGTAACTGCAATAACTGTCCCTTTGTATTGCTGTAAGTGCTGCTCTAACCAATAAACAGATTCTGCATCTAAGTGGTTAGTAGGCTCATCAAGCAACAATACATCTGGCTCTTGTAGTAATAATCGACATAAAGCAACTCTTCTTCTTTCACCACCTGATAGGTTAGCAACAGAAGCATCTGGTTCAGGACAACGCAAAGCATCCATCGCTCTTTCTAATTTTGTATCCAACTCCCAAGCATTTAAAGCATCAATTTGAGTTGATAGTCTTTCTTGCTCTTTCATCAGCGCTTCCATCTTGTCAGGATTCTCTAATACTTCAGGATCAGCAAATTTTGCATTACACTCTTCATAGGCCTTTAAAACAGCTGCAGTTTCTGCAGCGCCTTCCTCAACAATTTCTCTAACTGTTTTGGTTTCATCTAATTTAGGTTCCTGAGATAACATTCCTACAGAATAACCATCAGAGAACACTACATCTCCTGTATAACCGCTTGTTTCTTCACCTGCAATGATTCGCATTAGGGTAGATTTACCCGATCCATTCAATCCTATGATACCGATTTTGGCTCCATGGAAAAATGATAGGTATATATTTTTAAGGATTGGTTTTCCAGAAGGTAATGATTTGGTGAGATTTACCATTGAAAAAATAATCTTCTTATCGTCAGACATAACTCTTTTAATTTAATTTTTAGAAGTTGTGAATTTAATGCAATTTTAACAGGTTTCAAACCTATATTTACTATCCTTGAATCGAAATAAATTTGAAAACTAAAAGAGATAAAACCATAATTGGCAGAAGCGAGTTTGTTGATTTTCCAGAATTAGGAATATCAGGAATTGAAGCAAAAATTGATACTGGTGCCTACTCTACTGCAATTCATGCAAATAGATTTTGGGTGGATCAAAAAGATGATATTGACTATTTAAATTTTGAGCTATTAGAACCAAGTGATGATAATTATGTAGGATTAGTTATTCGAACCAAAAACTTTTATACAAAAACAGTAAGAAGTAGTAATGGTAAAAAAGAAACCAGATTTATTATAAAAACAATTATTAATATCGGCGGAAAAAAAAGGAAAACTGATGTTAGCCTTGCAAACCGAGGTAAAATGAGATACAATGTATTAGTTGGCCGAAAAGTATTAAAAAATGGATTTCTAGTTGACGTGTCAAAAAAGAACATAACAAAATGAAGATAGCTATACTTTCTAGAAACCCAAATTTATATTCAACAAGCAGATTGGTTCAAGCTGCAGAAGAACGTGGACACGAAGTTCGAGTATTTGATCATACCAAATGCTACATTGTAAATGAAAGCCGTGAACCAGCCTTGTATTATGGGAAAGAGAAAATTGAAGGTTATCAAGCGGTAATTCCAAGAATTGGCGCTTCTGTAACTTTTTATGGAGCTTCTATAATTCGTCAGTTCGAAATGATGAAGGTTTTTTCGACTGTAAAGTCTGTTGCTTTGACACGAAGTAGAGATAAATTAAGAAGTATTCAGATTATGTCTAGAGAGAATTTAGGGATTCCCAAAACTGCTTTCGCAAGAAGTCCTAAAGATATTCCTCACTTAATTAGAACTGTTGGAGGAGCTCCTTTGATTATTAAGGTTTTGGAAGGAACTCAAGGTCTTGGTGTTGTTTTAGCCGAAACTCAAAAAGCTGCTAAATCTGTTATTGAAGCATTTATGGGCATGGAAACCAACATACTTGTTCAAGAGTTTATAAAAGAAGCCGGCGGAGCAGACATTAGAGCATTTGTAGTTGACGGTAAAGTTGTAGGAGCCATGAAAAGACAAGGAAAGGAAGGTGAATTTAGATCTAATTTGCACCGCGGTGGTTCTAGCTCTATGATTAATTTAAAGCGAAGCGAACGTTCAGCAGCAATTAAAGCAGCTGCAGCAATGGGTTTAAGCATTGCAGGAGTTGATATGTTACAATCAGAAAGAGGGCCACTAATTTTAGAGGTAAACTCTTCTCCAGGACTAGAAGGAATTGAAAACGCTACAGGTGTTGATATAGCTTCTAAAATTATAGAGTACTGTGAAAACAGCGCTGGTAAAAAGGCTAAACTGAAAGATAAGGTTGGAGTTTAATTAATTGTCATTGCAATGGAGCGACAGCGGAAGAAGCAATCTCTTCCTACAAAGGACTGCTTTACTTCGCTTTGCTCTGCACAGGCTCAAACTTCGAAGTGACTTTAAAAAAAGTAAAATGAAAAAAATACTCAGCATAAACAATCAAATCATTCACACAGGTGAAAAGGCAATTGTTAATTTAAACATAGCTCGACTAGCATCTGGAACTGAGATTGATTTACCGATTTATGTTTACAGAAGCATCAACCCGGGTCCTACTGTATTAATGAGCGGAGGTTTACATGGGGATGAGGTTGATGGAATCGAAATCGTAAGAAGATTGATCGACCAAAAGGTTTTTGAAGGTTTATTGTGTGGATCTGTCATAGCTATTCCAATTATGAATATCTACGGATTTCTAAACTTTTCAAGAGAAGTTCCAGATGGCAAAGACATAAACCGAAGCTTTCCGGGAAGTAACACTGGCTCATTAGCTTCTAGGGTTGCTTATTATCTTAGACAAACGGTATTAAAAGAAATTGATTTTGGAATTGACTTCCATACAGGGGGTGCAAATAGGTACAATTACCCGCAAACACGATATGCTCCAAATGATTTAAGAGCCAAGGAAATTTCAAAGGCATTTAATGCTCCAATAAGTCTCGAATCAAGGTTAATTGATAAATCCATTAGAAAGGAAGCATTTAAAATGGGAAAATCAATTGTTGTTTATGAAGGTGGGGAATCTATGCGATTTGATGACGATGTTATTGATCAAGGAATTGAGGGTGCTAAAAAAGTATTGAATCATTATGATATGATTAAATATAACGGAAAATTAAACTCAGTTACCATATGTGATTCTAGCGCTTGGATTAGAGCTAAAAGTTCAGGTTTATTTCAACCTGCTGTGGTGTCAGGACAGAAAGTTAAAAAAAAGGATATTATTGCTAAGATTGTTGACCCCTTTGGTAAGTTTCAGACTAAAATAAAAGCGCCCAAAGATGGAATCATCATTGGGCACAGTAATGCTCCTGTAATTAATCAAGGAGATGCTTTATTTCACTTAGGAACTAATTAAACTCGATATAATCAACTTCAAGTGCATATGCACCTGTGTAATCATTACTTGTAAGGAAAGCTAATTTGTTAATTTTTTTCAACTCTTTTTTACTAATTTTTTTTAAATCTTCTGATTCTAAATCAATAAAGTCTTTAGAACCGATTTCTAATTCAATTTTCATTAACATAGAAATAGCAGCGCCCTTTGCTCTATATTTACTTCTACAGTTGAAAAGTCAGAAACATTAAAATCCAATCGCGGACCTGCTAACATTGTTATGTTTTCGTCGCTTGATTCTTTATAACCGGTTAATCTCACCGATTCATCCGAATAACTAACTGAAGCAGCGGAAGCTTTCGTCTCATCTTTTGAAATTCCAGTCCAAGTATTGCTCTTTAGATTTCCAAAATCAATTTTGGTATTCTGTATGGTAAAAAAAGTTAATACAGTAAAAATTGCAATTAATGTTTTCATATTTCATGTTATATGACACCATAAACGTATTATGCATGCATAAGGTTACGCTATTTAGAAAATAGTTTAATACTTTTTATAACTATTTCTAAATGCTATATAAAATCTATATAATCAACTTCGAAAACAAACTCTTTTTCTTGCTTTTCATTGGATATAAAACCCAATCTAATAACTTTTTCTAATTCAGAGATTGTTACTGTATCGCCCGTAAATCGGCCAATATTATACTTCCTAAATTTCTTTATAGGTAGCTTCACCTCTTTCCATTCTCCGTCTGTTTTATCTAAATCAAATTTAAAGTATGGTATAAACCATCTTCTGTCAGTTTCTAAAGTCATTGCAAAACCAACTCCTTCTGACTTATACTTTACTTTAATATATTTTACCTCAGACAAATCAATTGGTTTAAAAGGTCCTTTTAAAGAGGAAAATCCGCCATTGTTCGCTAAAGAAATTTCCCCAATTAGTTTCACACTTTCCTCAGTGTAGGTAGCCATTCCTTTAGACATACCTCCCATTACACCATCATTTAATGCTCCGAAAGTAAAATCTTTGGCAGACCCAAAATCAATTTTGTCGGGGATATTTGATGATAATACAATTGCCAAAAGCCCTATTACTAAATGTTTCATAAGTACGAAACATATAGATGTATTTTTAGTTCAGTGTTAAAAAAAATAGAGACTATAGGGCAAAAAAAACCCCCCGTCTCTTTATAAAAAAGGAACGAGGGATTAACTAATAGGATCTTAAATTATTTCTTCAATAAATCTCTTATCTCTCCTAATAAAACTTCTTCTTTAGTTGGTGCAGGTGGAGCAGCAGGAGCTTCTTCCTTTTTCTTCTCCATTCTTTCCTTCATCCCATTATATGCCTTTACCACCGTAAAAATTGCAAATGCAACTATTACAAAAGTGATAATCGTATTGATAAATGCGCCAAAAGAAATAGCAACTTCTTTGATTGCATCTCCTGCACCTTCTGCAGTTTCTGCAGTAGCATCTTGAATTACATATTTTAACTCATTAAAATCTACACCACCCATTAAATATCCTACTGGTGGCATGATTACATCTTTTACTAAAGATTTAACAATTGCACCAAAATAGGTAGCCATAATTAAACCCACTGCCATTTCCATGACATTACCTTTGCTAATAAATTTCTTAAACTCGTTCATTTGTCGTTAATTTTTGTTCGTACGTCTACAAATCTATATGATTTATCTTAAATAAAAAATCATTCTATTCTTTCAAAAAATAATTTAAAATCAAGTTTAAAAAAATTGTCTATAGCTTGCTCCTTAAGGTTTTCAAAAAAACTTGTGGAGTTGTAATACACTCCAAATTTTGTTCTATCAATAAAAAGTGAGCCTGATAGTTGCATAAATTCTGCGTTTTTTTGAATACTTATAGTAAAAACTAAACTATCTTTAATACCTCTTATCATTGCTTGGCCGCTTACTAAAGCCGAATCAGAATTAGTCAATTCTATTCTGTTAAGGCTAAAAGTAGCCTCATCATATCTTTTTACCTCAAAAAAATCTTTGCATCTTAAATGCTTTTCTAAATCATTGTTTTCTGCATCGAGGCTTTTCATATCAACGACGAGATATGAAGACTTAATACTTGAATCATTAAGAATAAGAATCCCTGATTTTAACCTTAAAGTCCCAGACATGGAGTAACTTGTTAATGCAGCCTTGCCAGTCCAATTTATGATGGATTTATCCGTATTTAATTTTAGCTCTTGTGCTTGTAATATATTCAAGCAAAATGTAAAAATTATTAATAAAATATCTTTCATAATATTTTTAATTAGAGTATAAACTACCAACAGTATCTAGCATACCAATTCCAAACACTTTATTGCCTTTTTCGTCGATGCCAATTACATATTACATTGTCCAGCCCCCAAATAAGGTAGATTGGGTGCGTCAATTATCTTTAAATGTATAAGGTTGACCGGCTTTCATGATTCTATTTTTAATATCATATAATTTGCAAAACTCTTTTGCACCCATGGCCACTCTTAGATACCACTGATTGTTGTAATAAATAAAAGCACCTCCTTCTAATACTTTAATATTTTCTTTAATTGATAATAAAGAAGTTGTATGCTTCCAAAAGAATAATCCTTCTTCATTTTCTTCTATGCTTACGTAAACAGGATTTGGAAAATGTTGAACTTGTATTAATTGTTCTAATCCATCAAACTTTGAAGGTAAAGTATCTGTCTCAGGATTTTGAGCCATTGCCAATTGATAATATAACAGGCTTGTAAGTAGTATTGTAAACTTCATTTACTTTTTTTAGCAAACATATACCATACTTGCATCATTGAAGGCTCAAATAAAAATATGAGACCTATTAAACAATCTATTCTTGCAAATCAGAAGGTGACTTTCCAGTAATCTTTTTCACAATTCGATTGAGAGAGGCCTTAGAGTTAAAACCTGAATCGTAGGCTAAACCTAAAATACTTTTGTTTTTAAAGTCTTCTGAATTTATCAATCGTTTTAGTTCATCTACTCTGTATGAATTAACATAATCGGAGAAACTTTTTTGAATAGATTTATTAAGTACTTGAGTTAATTGATGTGGTTGTAACTGAATATGCTCTGCCAATTCTCTTAGATTCAAATCTGGATTTAAATAAAGTTTATCAGTATTCATTGAAGCTTCTAATTTTTGAATTGCTAAAGAGTGTTTTTCAAATAGGATTGGATTACCCTTTTCAGCTTTAGTTAAATAGGGTAAGTCCTTTTTCAAATTACCTTGAATTCCTAACCAATAGGTCAATAAACCTAAAACCGAATATAGTGGTACCCTGTAATATTGATTAAAAGCAAAATCAAAAAAGAAAAAATCTATTAGCACTATAATAATAGTGATAAAAGCAAAAGATAAATAAATTCTTAGCAAAGTCTTCAACCATGATATTTCTTCTTTTTGCACTGGTTTTCGAGATTCGTCAGAATAGATATTAATATGCTCTAGTGATTTTAAAACGTAAAAAATTATTATCAAACTAAAAATAACAAATTGCGAAGGCCAATGCATCCAAAAAATATAAACGCTGGTTCCAAAGTCTCCAATACTTTCTGTTGTTCCATCCCAATAAAAATTTAAACTTCTAACATAGTTGCTAATTATAAATTCTATTGAAACAGGCAATAAATGGATCCAATCCTTCTTTAGCAATTTAAAATCTGGGTCTATATATGCTTTAGCATAGAAAAATATTAGCGATCCATACACCTAATTATAATCCAAAGCTATGTGGTAAGTCCAAGAAGTAAATCCAATTAAGCCATAACTACTAAATAGTTCAATTAATAGCCTATATGAGAAAAAGAACAATAAGTAGGATAAAAAGCGATTGGCTTTTTTCCTCTTATTATTAGCCTTAAATAAAATCACCCCAATTACAATCCCTTGAATTGAACCTACCGAAATAAGGATTCTATAAAGGTCAACAATATTCACAAGGAGCAATTTAAGAAAAGGAAATTCAAAAAATAAGTGATTTTATCATTATCATTAGGAATAGTACAAAACATTGATTTTCAACATAAAAAACGACTACAAACGTTTACAAACGGATATAAAACGACTACAAACGGGTAAACCCCGAATCGGATTTGGAAGCTGTAGAATCTTTGCACCGTCAATCAATCAGAATGGCGAAAACTTAAAATCATTTATTAATTAAAATCATTTATCATGAATAATTTAAGAAACAAAGTACAGTTAATCGGACACTTAGGTATGAACCCGGAAGTAAAACAATTAGATGGTGGCAAAACACTTGCTAAATTATCGATAGCTACAACCGAGCGTTACACAAATAACAAAGGTGAAAAGGTTGCAGATACACAATGGCACAATTTAGTAGCTTGGGGTAAAACTGCAGAAATTGCAGAGAAGTATTTAAAGAAAGGAAGTGAAGTGGCAATTGAAGGCAAACTCACAAGCAGATCTTATGATGACAAAGAAGGAATCAAAAGATATATAACAGAAATTGTAATCAGTGAAATATTAATGGTAGGTGGTAAAGACTAATTTATTTCTCATAAATCTTAAAAAAGCGGTTGCACGTGTAACCGCTTTTTTTATTTTCATGCTCATTACTAATTGTACTTAATACTATATATAGTTAAACTGCTTCCCTCCTGCATTTTTTACAAGAATATATTGTTAGTAAGTCTATGTATTTTATTTGGCTTTAAACAATTTTAGACTACCTTTGCCGTTTGTTTTAAACAAGACTATTAATGAAAGATTTATTTGAAAAAATCAACGCGAACCCAGGACCACTAGGTAAGCACGCAAAAGAGAGTCACGGTTATTTTACTTTCCCAAAACTAGAGGGAGAAATCAATAACCGAATGATGTTTAGAGGAAAGGAAGTGTTACAATGGAGTTTAAATAATTATTTAGGCTTATCTAATCATCCTGAAATTAGAAAAACTGATACTAAAGCGACTAAAAAGTGGGGTCTTGGTTATCCAATGGGCGCAAGAATGATGTCGGGTAATACTCCACTTCACGAAAAGTTAGAAAAAGAATTAGCAGAATACGTTTTTAAACAAGATTCTATATTACTAAACTTTGGCTACCAAGGTTGTATGTCGGCAATTGATGCGCTTGTAGATCGTAATGATGTAATTGTTTATGATGCCGAATCTCATGCTTGTATTATTGATGGTGTAAGACTTCACCAAGGTAAAAGGTATGTATTTAAGCACAATGACATTGAAAATCTTGAGAAGCAGTTAGAAAGAGCCACTAAGTTAGCTGAAGAGCAAAATGGTGCAATCTTAGTTATTACTGAAGGTGTTTTCGGAATGAGCGGAAACCAAGGAAAGCTTAAAGAAATTGCTGCTTTAAAGGCTAAATACAACTTTAGGTTATTTGTTGATGATGCGCACGGAATCGGCACAATGGGACCAACTGGTGCAGGTACAGGTGAAGCCCAAGGCGTACAAGATGAAATTGATGTATACTTTGGAACTTTTGCAAAGTCATTTGCAAGTATCGGTGCTTTTATAGCAGGAAATGAAGATGTTGTTCGTTATTTAAGATACAACATGCGTTCTCAAATCTTTGCAAAATCTTTACCAATGCCACTTGTTGTTGGTGCTAGAAAAAGATTAAAGATGATGAAGAACATGCATGAACTTAGAGAAAACCTTTGGAAAATCGCCAATGGTTTACAGGAAGGTCTTGTAAAAGCAGGTTTCAACATAGGAACAACTAATACCCAAGTTACTCCTGTAATTTTAGAGGGTGGCTTAGGAGAAGCAACTAACTTAACTTTAGACTTAAGAGAGAATCATGATTTATTCTGTTCTATTGTTGTTTATCCCGTTATTCCTAGAGGAATGATAATTCTTAGATTAATCCCAACTGCTATGCATACTATGGAAGACGTAAAATATACCATTGAAACCTTTAAGAAAGTTCAAACTAAATTACACGCTGGTGAATACAAATCTGATGAGATTGCCGCAGTATAATTTCAATTGAAATCATAAAACACTAAGCCTTCCTAATTTTAGGGAGGCTTTTTTTTTAATAATTTTTTTTTAGAAAAGGCAGTCAAAATATTTAACTTGCACACTTAAACTTTTTACTATGGGAAGAGCGTTTGAATATCGAAGAGCAGCAAAGGAAAAAAGATGGGACAAAATGTCCAAAGTGTTTCCAAAATTAGCTAAAGCAATTACACTAGCAGCAAAAGAAGGAGGAATGGATCCTGCTATGAATGCTTCTTTAAGAACAGCAATTCAGAATGCTAAAGGCGAAAACATGCCTAAGGACAACATTGACAAGGCTATAAAAAGAGCTGATGCTAAAGATGTTGAAAATTACGTAGAGGTTAATCATGAAGGAAAAGGTCCCCATGGTGTTTTGGTATTTGTAGAATGTGCAACAGATAATACAACAAGAACTGTAGCCAATATTAAATCTTATTTTAATAAAACAGGCGGTTCTATGGTTCCATCAGGATCATTAGAATATATGTTTAACAGAAGAGCTGTATTCGAATTTGAAATTCCTGAAGGAATGGATATTGAAGAATTAGAGCTCGAATTAATTGAACATGGTCTAGAAGAAATTGAAGTAGATGAAAACACAGCATATGCTTACGGGGATTACACTGATTTTGGTACTTTGTCTCAAGCACTAGAAGACAAATCGATTGAAGTGACAAAAGCCAATTTACAGCGCTTCCCTACAACGCCGGTCGAATTTTCAGATGAACAAATGGTTGACATTGACAAACTAATCGACAAAATTGAAGACGATGACGATGCACAAGCAGTTTACACTAACATCACATAAAATATTAAGTCAAGCTTAAAAAGCTTGACTTTCTTTTTGAATAAATATAATTATATGAGCTCAAAAGAGTCGATCTTTAAAAACCATCTTGCGCAAACCACTCCTTTTCCTTTTGGAATAAAAGTGAGTCATGCGGAGGGTTCATACATTTATGATGAAAATAATAAGGCTTATCTAGACTTAGTTTCGGGAATTGCAGTTAGCTATTTAGGACATGGAAACGAGGCTGTTAAATCAGCCATTAAAGAACAAACCGATAAGCATTTACATGTAATGGTTTATGGTGAGTTTGAACAAGAGGCGCAAAACAAATTAGCTGAAGAGTTATTGCAGACTTTACCGGATTCGTTAAACTCCTTTTATTTCGTAAACTCTGGCACAGAAGCAAATGAAGCTGCTATTAAGCTAGCAAAAAGGGCAACAGGCCGAACAGAAATAATTGCTTTTAAAGGCAGTTACCATGGCAGCACACACGGTTCATTAAGTATTAGCTATAACCCGTTAAAGAAATTACCATTTCGTCCACTTTTACCTGATGTTAATTTTATCGAACTAAACCAATGGGACGATTTAATTCACATTAGCTCCAAAACGGCTTGTGTTATTTTAGAAACCATACAAGGTGATGCAGGAGTTCGAATTCCGAATGAATTATACTTAAAAGCGCTTCAAAAGAGATGCAAAGACGTTGGAGCCTTATTAATCTTTGATGAGATTCAGTGCGGGATGGGCAGAACAGGTAAAATGTGGGCATTTGAGCATTTTGATATTGTTCCCGACATGCTTACCTCTGGTAAAGCTTTGGGTGCAGGAATGCCAATCGGAGCCCTTATTTGTGATAAAATTTTAATGCAGAAATTTAGCATTAATCCTATGCTTGGCCATATTACAACTTTTGGTGGTCATCCTGTTGTTTGTGCCGCCGCAGCTGCGGGATTAAAATATACTCGCGAACAAGATTTAAAAGCAAAATCTGTAAATAAAGCTGAATTATTTAAGAGCTTACTGTTTCATCCCAAGATAGTTGAAGTAAGACAAATTGGTTTAATGTTAGCCGTTGAACTAGAAAATGAAAATCAAGTACAAGAAGTTGTTTTAAAAGGATTAGCAAATGGCATTATATTGTTCTGGTTTTTATCAACTCCCAATGCATTTCGCTTAGCTCCTCCCCTAACTATTTCTGAGGAGGAAATTGATAAAGGCTGTGCAACTATTATTGAATTGCTAAATTCACTTTAAAGTTAATTGCTGTTAATTTTTAAAGTTTGATTCTTAAATATCTTTCACCCGACAATTAAGATTGAGAATCTTAAACTATATTGCAACAAAATAAAATAATATGAAAAAACTAAGTATGATTTTAGCATTTGTAATGATTGCTGGAAGCTTTGCAGTAAATGCACAAGAAAAAAAGAAAAGTCCTGCCAAAACAGTTGAAGGCAAAATTGGTGATACAGAAATAACGATCAATTACCATGCACCTTCTGTAAGAGACAGACAAGTTTTTGGAGAATTGGAAAAATTTGGAAAAATTTGGAGAGCTGGAGCAAATGATGCTACAACTATTGAGTTTAGTACAAATGTTAAGATTAACGGAATGAATTTAAAAGCAGGTAAATATGCTCTTTTTGCAACTCCAATGGAAGAAGGAAACTGGCCAATCATCTTAAATTCAGAACACAAGCAATGGGGAGCTTATAATTTAGATAAATCTAAAAATGTGATTGAATCAGAAGCTACTGTAAGTAAAATTGAGCATACAGAAATGCTAACTTACAGCATTAGTGATGGTATGATTCATTTAAGCTGGGCGAATACAAGAATTTCTTTTAAAGTTGAGTAAGACTTTATTAATAAAATTATGGCGTATTGATTTTCAATGCGTCTTTTTTTGCCCAAACTTTCTTAAATTATATGCATGGGAGTTGGTTTTGCTAAAGATGGAGAAAGTTCTATTAGAAACAATAGACGCTTAAAGAATGCTACAAAAGAAAAGTATTTCAAACATCAAGATAAAATAGACCAAAATACCTCCCTAACTTTTAAAAGCTGCTAAGCAAATTTAAAACAGAAAAGAGAATAGTTAAACCAACAAAAAAAAGAAAGAATTAAAACTATGAAATTCATATCTCTAATTTTCATTAGTGTCTTAATAACATCATGTGGTCCATTAGATTTAAAAAAAGAGTATAATAAAGGTTTAAGATTGTATAAAATCGAGGAATACGAAAAAGCTATTAAATCTTTCGATTTAATTATAGAACAGACTGATACTTTTTATGACTGTTTTTTATATAGGGGATTTTCATACAGGGAACTTAATTTAACGGAGCTTGCAAGTAATGATTTTAGTAAATATTATGAATAGTCAAGATAGTGTTTATCAAAAGTTAGGATATGTAAATCGTGGAGGAACAAATTATGATGTTAAAGATTATAAGTTTCCTTTGTATGATTATAAAAAAGCTTTGGAATATGAAGATAGCAATGAAATAATTATGAATATGGTTTCTCACATGTATTTCGCAACAGGGGATAAGGATAGTGGTTGTTATTACTACAAAAAATCATTACAATTTGGAAAAACAGATTTCAGTTCTGAAATAACTCAGTATTGCGATTCTACTACAACAATACTCAGTAAATAAAAATGATAAATTACAACCTGAATTTTCAATAGATGTAGTTCCAATAAAAAAATGTTATTAAACCCAATAAATTAAACATAACTAACATGAAATTAATTTTCGCTCTACTTAGCTTAATTCTGTTTACATCAATAGACGCATTTACTCAAACAACATTTGAATTAGAACCTTCTCAAAGCATGCTGATTACAGGAAAAGGTCCCGGGCAAGATGGAACCATAAATCCTTTTGCTGGTTAAAATTGCTTTGCTATTGTCGAAAATACGGGTAAGATGCAATTCTCAATTCGAATTCAAAAGAAAGGGGAAATAATAAAAGCTATTCCAATTAAAGGTGGAGAAACTAAAAAAATAAAGTTATTAAAAGACCAAGAGTTATATCTAGACTCAAATGAAAAAGGAAAGGTGAATGCAGTTGTTAGTTATGAAGCAATAGAGGATTGAAACTTTATACTCTAAAAAAACTGTATTCATATCCGAAGTCATTGCGAAAATTTTACAAAAATTAGAAG